>JACCEC010391199.1_pt1 | contig 90847 bp, 69 predicted proteins | sample 7450121 | NCBI WGS metagenome assembly JACCEC01 (sample SAMN15323455, study PRJNA562643) | freshwater metagenome | isolation source: river surface water | place: USA:Blue River Watershed | collected 2017-08-18
GGTACATCAATGGAGAACCAAGAGTTTAAGGTCGGATTAAAGGTTAATTCATGCTCCGTATCATCACCACCACCAAAAGTACCGTTCGCGCCAAAATCCACCAATTTCACCTTAAAAGTACTCGCATTGGCCGTCCACACGTCTGCATGGAAGCGTTCCATTGTCGTAGCATTCACCACTGGGCCTGGCGTGTGAAACTCCACCCCCGCAAAAGTCAAGTTGCTGTATTTTTTAGTCGCATTTCCTGCTACCATTACATCTGACACATCCGCTACATCCCACACTGCTGACCAAGTATCTACCGCCACGTTGGTATAGGCATTACTAAACAACGAAATCACGTTAGACGACGAATGCGTAGGTGTGGGAGCCGCTACCAAAGGCTCGGTAGGCACAGCGCCCGTTCGGTAAAAATAGACATTATCTACCCAAATGGTTTTGCCTCCGCCTCCCACTATAATTAGTTGAGCGATATGTGAGCGCGATGTCATATTGGCAAAATCCGTCAATGGAACATCAATAGACAGCCATTCTCCCAACGTAGGCGTAAACGACAACTCATGTTCGGTATCATCGCCGCCACCGTAGGCACCATTTGCCCCAAAATCTACCAATTTGACTTTGACAGTACTTGCATTTGAAGTCCACACATCCATGTGAAAACGCTCCATCGTACTTGCATCTACTACAGGTCCTGGCGAATGGAACTCTATCCCTGCATAATTAAGATTTGAGTATTTTTTAGTTGCATTTCCTGCCACCGTGACATCTTCAATGTCGGCTTGATCCCACGGTGCTGACCAAGTATCTACGGGCAGATTGGTGTAGACATTGCTGTACAACGACTTCACGTTGGCGGCAGCCTGAGTCGGGGTTGGTGCCGCAACAGTTGGCTCAGATGGAGGTAATTTGTAAAGGTAAACGTTGTCAACCCAAACCGATTTGTTTCCACCATCACCCACGATGATTAATTGAGCCAAATGCGCACGCGAAGTTAGTCCAGTAAAGCTACTAAGAGGGACATCTATCGAGTACCAATTGCCCAACGTTGGAGCAAAAGCCAATTCGTGTTCGGTATCGTCTCCACCACCGTAGACACCATTGGCTCCAAAATCCACCAATTTAAGTTTAAGCGAACTGGCATCTGGTGTCCAAATATCGGCATGAAAGCGCTCCATTGAAGTTGCGTTAATCACGGGTCCCGGCGTATGAAACTCCACCCCTGCAAAAGTAAGATTCGTATATTTTTTAGTAGCATTTCCTGCTACTGATACCTCTTCGACATTTGCTACGTCCCAAGGTGCCGACCATGTATCTACCGCAACATTCGTATAAGCATTGCTAAACAACGAAATCACGCGAGAGGCAGGTTCGGTGGGCGTTGGAGCTGCCAAAGTTGGCCCTGCCAAGCTTGATTCTTGTTGAAATACCCGTACATAATCTACGTACATTCGTTGAGGAAATGTAGTAGTTGCATCAGGATTTCCTGGCCAAAAACCACCCACAGCAACATTAAAGATGAGGAAGAACGGGTCATTAAAAGGATAATTTCCAGTAATATTGGCTCGGGTAACGGTAGTTATTAAGATATCATCGACGTAAAACTTGATAACGTCTCTCTCCCAAACCATGGAGAATAGGTGAAAATCTTGCGTAAAATCGCCTGATGGCAGTACATAGTTAGCAGGTAAATTGGTTGCCCCCCCTCCTGGAGGAGCCCAGTGCACAGTACTGTACATCTTGTTAGGTTCGTGCCCCAACAACTCCAAAATATCCATTTCGCCACACGCAGGCCAACCCACTTGGTCGATATTTTTCCCAAGAGACCACAAAGCAGGCCAGATACCTTGCCCTTTGGGTAGTTTGGCCCGAATGTCAATACGCCCAAATAGAAAATCACGTTTGCCTTTAGTCAACAGACGAGCAGAGGTGTAATTTCTGCCTTCGTAACTTTCTTTTCTGGCTTCAATGACCAGATTTCCGTTGCTCAAAAAGGCGTTTTCGGGGCGATTGGTGTAGTACTGCAATTCGTTGTTTCCCCAACCCGACCCACCAATATCGAAGCCCCAGTTGGAGGGGTCGATGGTAGCACCATTAAACTCATCGCTCCAAATCAATCGGTACCCTGGTGGCGCTTGGCCCCAAGCCCTTCCCATTGAAAAACACATCCCAATGCAAATGACACTGAGATAAAGAACATGACGTAAATTGTTTTTCATTTTACAAGTAACAGTTAAGGTAAGAAAATAAAAATTCATAGGTTAAATGAGAGACAGCCTTGCTCACTGCATGCAAACATTCAACTTTTTCTTATTTTGTTACCAAAAACCACTTGGACATTAACTGGACAGAGCAAAATTTAGCCTACAAAACCCAATTTTACACTTTTAGAAGCTTCTTAAATACATCGCTAGATCATCTTTAGGTGTTAGGTCTAGCCGTTTTTTAAGTCGATAGCGACTTTTTTCTACACCCGTCACTGAGATATTTAAAATAGCCGCTAACTCCTTATTCGTCATATTTAAACGAGTGAGTGCGCACATTCGAAGGTCATTTTGAGTAAGGGACGGATGTTTTTTTAGAAGCTCCGAAGTAAAGTTTTGGTTTACTTCGTCAAAATAAATCGTGAATTGTTCCCAGCTACGTTCACCTTCTATTTCTGTTTCAATCGTCTTTTTAAGACTTTTGAGTCGTTTGAGTTTCTCCGTTTCTTCTACATTTCGTATTTCTTCTAACTGTTCTAAAAGGCTGATTAGAATTTCATTTTTGTGGGCCATCTGCACAGCAGTAGCCATGAGCTCTGTATTTTTTGACAGAATTTCGGTTTCTAATTTTTCATTTTGGAGGTGTAAAATGGATTGTTCGGCCGCCAAGTTTTCGTTGGTAAGTGTTAAGATTGCACGGTCTGACTCTAACACTTTTTGTTTTAATGCCATTTCCCGACGTGAGGTGTATGCCCTCAATACCAACCATGCAAGCACCACTATAGCCATAAAAAGGATGATTTTAAACCACCAAGTTTTCCAAAAAGGAGGCAAAATCGTAATCGTCAGGATCTTTTCTTGACTCCAAACTCCATTATTGTTGGTTCCCTTTACTCGAAAAACGTACGTATCGGGTTCTAAGTTGGTGTACGTTACAAGTCGTTGGTCGCTATTGACGGTTCGCCATTCACGGTCAAAACCAACCATCTGAAACATATATTGGTTTTTGAGTGGGTCAGTAAAATCAAGGGCGGCAAATTCCAACGAAAACACATTGTCGGCGTACGATAACTGAACTTCTGTGGCGTGTTCTAATGGCTTATTTAAGAGGATACGGCCATCTGGCAGCTTACCCATTGGTATAGATTGGTTAAACAGTTTAAAATCCGTCAGTACCAATTTGGGCGCTTTATTGAGGTAGCGTACCTCTTCGGGGCGAATCAACGTCAACCCGTTAATACCGCCAAAATAGAGAACCCCGTCGGCACTTCGTAGTCCCGTTGCTTGATTAAACTGATTGGAAGTTAGGTAGGAATTTTTGGTAAAATCAAAATTGAGCCATTGATTGGCCGCGACCTGAAAACGACTTACACCGCGAAACGTACTTACCCATAAATACCCTCCCATGTCTTCGACAATATCCATCACAGCATTGGAAATTAGGCCATCTTCTTCTCTAAAATGTTTAAAACGGCCATTACCTAGCCAAAGATTCAGGCCACCACTTTCGGTACCCACCCATAAACGTCCCTTTGAATCTTGAAAAATGCACCTAATATCGTTGGCTGATAAGCTAAAACGATTTTTAGGGTCGTGCAGGAACCACTGGCAATTACCCGTTTTTTTGTCGAAAAGATTTAATCCTTTGGTATCGGTTCCTACCCAAATTTGATCATTTTTATCCGCAAAAATCACCATGACGTCGTCACTTGAAAGGCTATTTGGGTCATTGGGTCGATAATTGAAACGCGTAAACTTTCCATGTTCTAGGTCATCTAACCTTGCCAGCCCTCCTCCCAAAATCCCAATCCATAACTGTCCCGCACGGTCTTCCGTCATAGCCCATACGTTATTCCCTCCTATGGTAGTTGGATTGGCTCTGTTGAACCTAAAATGCTTAAACTGCTGCGTTTGAGGTTCAAAACAGCTCAGCCCATTCTCAAAATACCCCAACCACAACCGTTGGCGTGAGTCTTCAAAAATGGTTTTAACCACGCTTCCGTACCCAACAGGTTGGTTGGCAATGGGGGAGAAAGTCTTAAGTCGGTGGTCAAATGTATTGAGTCCTCCTCCATCGGTTCCAATGTATATTTGGCCATTTTTAGCTTGGCACACACTCAACACCGAGCGATGACTAAGTTCTCCTTTTTTACTACCCGTTTGCGTAAACGACTCAAAGCGAGTTTTGTGGGCTTTGTAAACGTTGATACCCCCATTAAACGTCCCAATCCAAACGTTCGCATCACAATCTACGAAAATATTCAACAACGCGTTTGAGTTTAGTTTTCCCTGCATTTTCCCGTACTGAACTGATGAAAAAGTACCCGCCGTAGGATTAAAAACATTTAAACCTCCCCCATCTGTTGCCAAAAGAAGTTCACCGTTGGCTGCTTGGGCAATGCCCATTACGTTGTTGGAAGAGAGCCCTTCGGGCATGGCGTACTGACGAATATCGAGGTTGGAAAGAGTGACTTTATACAAACCCGAGCCCTGCGTACCTACCCACAGGTTTCCCTGCTTATCATTAAAAAAAACTTTTCCAAAACTCTCAAAATCAGTATCACTTTTACCGTTGGAATGGAGCTGACGAATACGTTTTTCGTCGAAGTAATAAATACCTTTACCACTAGTAGCTATCCAAATTCTCCCTTGACTATCTTGGCTTATGTTGGAAACTTCATTGTATTTCAGCGGTGAATTTGACGTATCATAATGCCTCATTTTCTGCGATTGGGCGTCGTAACACCACACCCCAGCCCCAATCGTCCCAATCCAAATTCGTCCTTGTCGGTCTTCAAACAAGTGCTTAATCCACTTTTTGGCCAACGGTTTAAAAAGTAAATCGTTACTAAGATTTCGAAACTCTCCCGTATGAGCTTCGCGAACGTTGATGCCTTCCGTTTGTGTCCCTACCCAGAGATTCCCTTTAGAGTCTTCTAAAATACTATGTACACTTTTTCCTTGAAAGTGCGAAGTAGCACTGGTCGTTTGGCGAAACACACGGCACTCATAGCCGTCAAACCGGACCAAACCATCTTTAGTACCTGCCCAAATAAACCCCTGCTTGTCTTGAGTAAGGCAAAAAACCGCATTGTGAGGCAAGCCTTCCGTGATGGTCAGGTATTCGAATTGTTCAAAATTCGTTTGCGCAACCACCATTTGTAGACTATATATTAATATAAAGCAGGTTCGGAGCATTTGGTTAGGAGTCAAGACGCGAAAGTTACTACGAACATCCGTAAATGACAAAAGGCTGTCTCGGAAAAGGAAACAGCCTTTTGTTGAAATTGTTTCATGAATAACCCTTATTCTACTTTCACTACTTTTTAGGTACCAAAGGCAGGTAATACGAAGTTTGTTTGCAGTCAAAAAGAAAGGTTATGGACTCCTCCATAACCTTTCTTTTTGACATATTTTAAAACGGAGGTTCATCCAAGGGGTTGGGTGGTGGAAAGTTCATCCCCCCCAGATTTCCTAAATCGTTGGCCCTACTTTTGAAGGTTCCGCCCGTAGCTGCGGGTGGAGTATCAAATGAATTCGAGGCTAGTGCTCTTGCTTCCGAATTAAACGATGGCGTTGGCGAACCTGCCGCCCCATAATACCCGTCAAAATCGGCAAATTTGGTATATTTCCCAATAAATCGTAGCTGAATGACATCCAACGAACCACTACGGTTTTTAGCAATAATTACTTCTCCCACGCCCTGAACTGAATTACCGGCTTCGTCTTGTGTAAAGCCATAGTATTCGGGGCGGTACAAGAACGCTACCATGTCGGCATCTTGCTCAATTGACCCCGATTCACGTAAATCGGAAAGTTGAGGGCGTTTGTCGCCCCCACGAGTTTCTACGGCACGACTCAACTGCGACAGGGCTATCACGGGCACATTTAACTCCTTCGCCAGGTTTTTCAATGCCCGCGAAATCGACGCAATTTCTTGTTCACGGTTACCGCTTCCTTTGGTACTGTCTCCCTGCATAAGCTGCAAGTAGTCAATCACAACCATTTGAATATCATGTTGTTGTTTCAGACGGCGAGACTTGGCGCGTAGTTCCAGAATCGACAACGCAGGAGTATCGTCAATAAAAATAGGAGCCCGCATGAGGCGGTCAATACGCTGGTGGAGCTGTGTCCACTCGTGCTGGGCCAAGTTTCCTTTTTTAAGTTTTTCACTGTCAATTTCGGCTTCCGCCGAAATCATACGATTGACGAGCTGCACTGCCGACATCTCCAGCGAGAAAATCGCTACGGGCATTCCAAAATCCACCGCTGCATTTCGCAAGCTTGAAACTATAAACGCAGTTTTACCCATTGCGGGCCGGGCCGCCAAAATGATGAGTTCGGTAGGTTGCCAGCCCGAAGTAAGGCGGTCGAGTTGGGTAAAACCAGATGGTACTCCCGTAAGACCGTCTTTTTGCTCGCGGCGGCGTTCCAATTCCCGCAACGCCTCGGTCATGAGCGCACTCATGTCGGCGTAATTTTTACGAATATTGGATTCAGAAATTTTAAACAGCGACTGCTCAACAGCATCGAGCAGGTTAAAAACATCGGTAGTGTCTTCAAAGGCATCTTGCAAAATCTTCGATGCCACCGAAATCATTTCGCGTTTCATCGACGCCTGAGCAATAACCCGAGCGTGGTACTCGATGTTAGCCGCCGAGTTTATTTTGGTCGTTAGTGCGGTGATGTACTGTGCTCCTCCTACCACTTCCAATTCACCCAATTGACGCAACTGAGTCGTAACCGTCAACAAATCAATAGGTTCAGAATTCGTAAAAAGGGTAATAATCGCATTATAGATGCGCTGATGCGCCTCTTTGTAGAAGCTATCCGACTTTAAAATATCAATGACCGCACTGAGTGCGTCTTTTTCAATCATCAATGCCCCCAGCACCGCCTCTTCCAATTCGATGGCTTGGGGAGGGAGCTTTCCAATACTCGCACCTGACTCCAGCCAGCGATTGTTATTCGCTGCGCGGGAGCCATAGCCAGAAGTGCCTTTTCGGAGAAAATTATGGGGCTTATCGTTTTCCATTTGTGTAAAAATCAACTACAATTATACTCCAAAATTTAGGATATTAAACTACACCTTGCTAACAAAAAATCCATAAACTCACCTAACTCTCTGACTACCAAATCTCCCAATTAAATAGTCACTTCCTTAGTCTCTTTTGCCACAATCGCCTCAATTTGTGCTTGAACCCAGTCATACTCCAATTCAGAACAGGTTTTGCCCGATTGCCAAAGTAATCGGGCATTTGTCCCGTCTTGGTACGCTCCCGAGTAAGGCATGTACGAATCGAAATTATTTAATTTACCAAAAAGTAAGATTCCATACGTACCTACCGCGTTTGCAAAATGCGCTGGGCCACTATCGATTCCAATGAAGTAATCGGCACATCGAATGATTTCGGCCGTTTGCAACAATGAATACTTACCACAGGCATTTATGTACTTCGGATTGTGCACCGAATTTTTACTTTTAAGGCCTATCTCAACAACCGTATACCCTGCCTCTTCGGTCAGCCAATAAATTAGCCTTTCCCAATGCGGTACCGACCAATCTTTGGCTGGATAATTGGAACTACAATGAATAACAATAAGTTTCTCGGGCAAGTGCAAAGCGTCAATTTTTTTAACATCCCCCTCAGTAATGTACAGTCGAGGAGCCTCGTCTTGGACTGGCAAATTAGCACACAACTGAAAGATAGTCAATAAATTGCCTTTTTCAAAATAGTTAAACACCGTAATGTTCTTCGCCGCAGCCACTTCGTTTTTGTGAACTCTTCCGCTTATTATATCTAAGTTGCTTTGCCAAAATTCAAGATTATACACTTTATCAAAAACACCCGACGAAAAGACCAATAACCGACGCAAAACGGTTGGCTGAGGCCACGCTTCGTCAATATTAGGGTGTGTCGCTACTAGCTCTTTGAAACTGGGTTTTACGACCCACACTAAGTAGTCGTTCGGGTGAGCTTCCCGCACTTGCCGAGCAATAGGTTCTGCTGCAACAATATCGCCAAAATGTTCCGTACGAATGATGGCAATAAGCTTTTTTCGACCAAGAAATGACGATTTTACTCCCCAAAAACGTACGATTTCAGCTAAAGCGAATACGTATTCTCTAGCGATATAGGTATATTTTCGATATCGGTGTTTCCAGAGTGCAACAAAATCAGATAAGCTCATGCCGTTGGAAGTCAAAGTCCTATGGTAAGTTTGTATCTACAAAGTTAGCCTAAAAACGGATTTGTAAAGAAAGTAACCTATTTTTGGTTCAAAATCGTTTTGTTTTTACCTTTAAAATCACATTATTTAGCCTTTTTGACTATTTATGACCGATAAATTTTTCATCCAAGCAGGTGCTTTACTAGGGGCACTTGCCGTGGCGCTCGGAGCCTTTGGCGCCCACGCTCTCAAAGCCATGCTCGAAAGTAGCAATCGAGTCGATACGTTTGAAACCGCCGTAAAATACCAATTCTATCACGCCATTGGCCTCGTATTGATTGGTCTTTTACTCCAAAATTGCGCTGTCAATGCTGAGCGCTTTTACCACTGGTCGGGCTATGCGTTTTTGATAGGAGTTGTTATTTTTTCGGGCTCGCTATACACCATTTGTTTTACGGGAATTCGAGCCTTTGGAGCCGTAGCGCCCATAGGTGGTACGCTGATGATTGTTGGCTGGATGCTTCTACTTCTTGCCGCTGGCAAAAAATAGAGCGCAGACTCATAAAAAAGGCTGCCCTGACAGGGCAGCCTTTTTTATGAGTTGTCATCGACTAGCGACCGACTGCTGTCATGTATTGTTGCAACAATGCCTCGTACTTCCTCGCCGCAGCATCTTGTTTCCCTTCGCGGCACGCGTTAGCCAACGTTTGAAGGATGTAAAATTGGATGTTGTTGTCTTGGTTAGTATGGTGCTGAATGTTGTATTTCAAAATTGACTCTGCACGCGTCGCCATCGTATTGGCAATGTCAAGACCTTTTTTAGTTTCGCCCAAGTTCAACAAGAACCCTACGTAGTTGGCCGAGATTTGGTCGTACGGAATGGTTTTGTCTGGCATTTTTGCCAAAATAAAATTCATAGCCGCTTTGGCTTTGTCGTTTTTACCTTCGCGAATCAACTGCTCTACCAAACGCATGAACGCAATACGCGCCGAGAACGCTGGAGAGCCTTTGAACGTACCATCGTAATACGTATTGGCATTGTCAAGCTCGCGCCAGAAGGTCTTCTTCATCAAGTTTTCGCTCATAATGTCAGTGTTTACGTAACCATCTGAAGCTCCTTCAAAACGTACTGGCAACAAACGATACGCATAGCCTTCCAACTGCATGTACTCTTTCAAGTTGAGGTAGTTTTCGTTGGTCAACGTACCCGAGAAATAAATCGGACGCTTCCAGTCGTTGGTTGCGATGATATCGAGCATGATAAGGTCTGACTTGTACAAGTCACGCTTACCGATGTTCCACTGCATGGTATCTTTTACAAACGGCTCCAACTTTGGCTTCAAGATATTCATCTTACGTACTTGGTCAGTATTAATATTCAATATCAATACCGAAGATGGCAAAATGCTCGTCATTTCTCCGCTCGTCAATGGCACCTGAATCGCCGCATTGTTTTGTTTTACCAACGACATGTATTCTTTCAAATCAATACCGGCTTTCACGGCTGGCGTTGGAATTTCGTAAAAAGGTACGATGTCGTTTTTACCCGCTGCAAAGTTGTCGTATTCCAATGAAATAGGTAGCGGCTGCGACTCGTAGGTTTTACGCTTCATCTGACTAATATACCAGTCAGTACCCAACAAACTCAAGTTACAAACGCGCACGTCGGTACGGAAGCCTTCTACTTCTTGCACGTACCAAAGTGGGAAAGTATCGTTGTCGCCTCCCGTAAACAAGATGGCGTTTGGTGCACAAGAGTTCAACAAGTTTTTGGCAAAATCAACCGAGTGATATCGGTGGCTACGGTCGTGGTTGTCCCATCCTTTGGCTCCCATCAACAACGGCGCCGAAAGCCCTAAAGCCGTGGCAATCCCTGCCCGCGTAGCCGCCGATGGCAAAAATTTGGTCAAAAAATCATAAATAAACAACACCCCAAGCCCAATCCAAAACGCAAAGATGTAGAACGAACCTACGTAAATATAATCACGTTCACGCGGTTCTACTGGTGGTGAGTTGAGGTAAACCACGAGCGCAATCCCCATCATCAAGAACAGTAAGCCTGTTACCAAGAAATCAGTACGACGGCGGAAAGCTTGAATGACAATTCCCAATAGGCCCAAAATAAACGGAATCATGTAAAAATTATCACGTGCGGGGTTGTTGGCCATCACGTCGGGCAAGCCTTCGTTCGTATCCCACGGCCGGAGTCCGCCTGCCCCTTCTTCGTCGCTTTCACGGCCTACGAAGTTCCACAAGAAATAACGCCAGTACATGTGCCCCAACTGGTGCGAGAAGAAAAACGACAGGTTGTCGCCCATACTTGGTTTTTGACCTTCGGCCAAATTAAGCTTATCGCGGTACAACTGCGGGTGGTTTCCTTGGTTACTATGTACACGAGGGAACAACATTTGTTGATTTTTCTCGTACACATATTCTGGACGGTAATCGGCAATGACATAACGGCCTTTTGATTTACGATAAATCGGTTCGCCGCGCTCCGAATTGATTGGACGCGCCGTAAACACAGGCCCAAACAACAACGGACGGCTACCGTACTGCTCGCGCTTTAGGTACGAAACGTAACTAATGACGTCGCTTGGATCGTTTTCATTGATTGGCGGATTGAAGTTAGAACGAACCAACACCAAGAAATAGGAAGCGTAGCCAATCAAAACAAACGTAAATGACAACAACGCCACGTTCCAAATCTCTTTTTCTTTTTTGGCCGTGGAGCGGATTCCCCAAATCAGGGCTCCTACAAATAGTAACAAAAACACCACGATACCCACCGAATAAGGCATACCTAAGGTGTTGACAAAGAAAATTTCAAATTTACCCGCAATCGACGGCAACCATACGATTACACCCGAGTTGATAATCATAAGTACCACCAAACCGCCTACAAACGCAGCCACACCACCCCAAAACGTAGGTTTGAATTTTTTGAAATAATACACCAACGCTAACGCAGGCAAGGTCACCAAATTGAGCAAGTGGACACCGATTGACAACCCTACCAAGTAAAAAGTAAAAATCAACCAACGATTGGCAGCGGCTTCATCTTCGATGCGCTCCCACTTCAACACTGCCCAAATAACAATGGCCGTAAAGAACGATGAAAGGCCATACACCTCGGCTTCGACCGCCGAAAACCAGAAAGAATCAGAGTACGTGTACGCCAATGCGCCTACAAGCCCTGAGCCTACCACAGCGATGATTTCGCCAATAGAAAGCTCTTCGTCTTGTTTACCCAAAATTTTGCGGGCCAACAACGTGATGCTCCAGAATAAAAATAAGATGGTAAAAGCGCTTGATACCACCGACACCATGTTAATCCAGTACGCTACCTGGGTGACATCGCCCATGGCCAACATCGAAAATAGGCGGCCAATAAGCAGAAATAGCGGTGCTCCTGGAGGGTGCGGAACTTGAAGTTTGTACGAACATGCAATGAACTCGCCGCAATCCCAAAAACTCGCTGTACGCTCTACGGTAAGTACATAAGTGACTAGCGCTATGGCAAATACGAGCCAGCCAGTAAGGGTGTTGATTCGGTTAAATTTAGACATGAATAATTAGTAGAAATGTGAAAAGTCTTGAGTTTACAATCAATAGGTTATGATGACCATTGAGTTACTACTTTGGCATTCTCCCACGAAAGCCGTGCCAAAATTAGCAAATTCGGTAGAAAGCCGACGAAACGTCAGTCTTAAAAGTTGTTAAAAGTGGCAGATTATCCAATAAGCGTCGTCAACTCGCTTATCATCATAGCCGTAGCCCCCCACACTTTATGCCCCTGAATATCATAAAAAGGGGTTTCGATAGAGACGCCGCGCACTTCGAGCTGAGTATAACCTATCACCTGTTCGTCGAGTAGCTCGTCAAGACTCACTTCGAGGACGGCCTCTACTTCACGCGAATCGGGGTAAAAGTCTGGCTTATAGGGGAGTTTGCCTACCACAGGCAGCACAAAGAAATTGCTGGGAGGGATAAATAATTCCGTCAGTTTGCCCAGCACCTGCACATCGGCGGCTTTGATACCAATTTCTTCTTGAGCCTCGCGTAGTGCGGTACGTATCAAGTTTTCGTCCGTTTTCTCATAACGTCCTCCTGGGAAAGCCATTTGGCCTGCGTGTACTCCGTCGTATTTGGGACGCAGAATGAGGGGGGCAAAGATTTTATCGCGGTAAGGATAAAACAAAATCAAAACGGCCGAGCGGCGCGTTTTCTCATTGGGTTGGGCTTTCAACCGCAACCGATTGGCCGAGGCCATTTTAAGATGCGCGTCTTGCCCCGGCAGTGGCAACCGCAGTTGTTGTTCGAGGTGATATGTAAAATCGTGAAACGGCATCGTTACCTTGCTAATACTTTTACGAAAGCGCAATTTAGCGGTATTATGCGTCTATTATTATTTTTTTTACAAAAAACTAGTAATTTTCTTGTACAATTTTCAAAATAAATACTAGCCACAACACCCGTACAACTACAATCGGGGTTGCAAATTTGCCACTCGCTCATTTTCCACACTTACCCTTTCCCTATTTCCCATAAAGCTTTACCAAGCACTCCGCCACAAACGTACCATCTAAGGCAGCTGACATGATGCCGCCCGCGTAGCCCGCGCCTTCGCCACAAGGGAAGAGTCGCTTGGTTTGAATATGTTCTGCCGTTTCGCGGTCGCGGGGGATGCGCACAGGCGACGACGTCCGACTTTCGGCACCAATCAGCTGTGCCTCGTTTGAGACGTATCCCTTCATTTTTTTTCCAAAATCTTGCAAACCTAACCGCAACGGCTCAGCAATGTGCGGCGGCAAATACTCGCGCAAATCCAGCGACTGTAGCCCAGGCTGGTAGGAAGTTTCCAACAAACTGCCTGACGTACGCTGTTTGATAAAATCCTGCACCCGCTGCGCAGGTGCTACTTGGCCCCCCCCCGTGATAGCACAGGCTTTTTGTTCTATTTTCTTTTGAAGTTCGAGGCCCGCCAACGGCCCAAACTTAGCAAATGGTTTTAAATCGGCTTCTTCGATACTCACCACCATGCCCGAATTGGCAAAACGAGAGTCGCGCCGCGAAGGCGACATACCATTCACCACCAACTCACCTGGCGCTGTGGCTGCTGGGACAATAAACCCACCTGGACACATACAAAACGAAAACACTCCCCGCTGTACGCCATTGACGCGAGTTTGGGTCACCAAACTGTACGACGCCGCGGGCAAATACGGCCCTCTATGGGCACAATGGTACTGTACCGAATCAATCAAACTTTGAGCGTGTTCAATCCGCACCCCTATGGCAAAAGATTTGCTTTCAATGTAAACGCCCCGTTGTTGACACAATTCAAAAACATCGCGAGCTGAGTGTCCCGTCGCCAAAATCACCCCTAATCCCACGTATTCTTTGCCTTCGGACGTGATGACGCCGCGCATCGCATCGGACTGGTTGTCAAGTATAAAATCGGCCACTCGGGTGTTAAAATGCACTTCTCCTCCCGCTTGCAAAATGCTTTCGCGCATGTCGGCAATCAGCGGAGGGAGTTTGTTGGTGCCAATGTGCGGATGGGCATCGTATAAAATTTGTTCGGTAGCCCCATGCGCCACCAAGATTTCCAAAATTCGTCGTACGTCGCCCCTTTTGTTGGAACGGGTGTATAATTTACCATCAGAATACGTCCCTGCTCCACCTTCGCCAAAGCAATAATTCGAATCGGGGTCCACGATGTGTTCTTTGTTAATCGCCGCCAAATCACGTCGACGCGCTCGCACGTCCTTGCCGCGCTCCAGCACGATGGGTTTGTAACCCAACTCAATCAGGCGCAAGGCCGCAAACATTCCCGCAGGCCCGCAGCCCACAATCACCACGGTAGGCTTTTGGGATACATCGGGGTAGCTTTTTTGATAGGCAATCGCTGGCGGAGCAGCTTCGTCGGCATACACCTCTACCAACACGTTGACTTTTAGCTGCCGCGAGCGGGCGTCAATCGACTGCTTTACTTTGCGAATTGTGAGGGTTTCGGCTTGTTGTAACCCCAAATGACGAACCACATGTTGTTGAAAAGCAGCGTCGTCGAGTGCCACGTCGGGTGGCAGTATAAGTTGAAATGATTGATACATTTGAAAGGGATTTAGCCTTTAATAGGTACAAAGGTACGTCAAATCCCTAAAACCTATTAAAAAGTAAAAGCAATTAAGAATCAACGTCAAAAAACGAATAAATGCCCCCAATCATTCCTCTCAAAACCTTGTCAATACTAGAAACTGAAAGTAAACATCAAATAATAAAAACCACCCACCTGTGGCCCGCCTAGAATCGAATAATAATATCGATTGAAAAGATTGGTTCCTCCTAGCTTTACGTCTGTTTTGTGGTTAGCAAACGCATAGGTCAGCTGACCGTCAAACACATGAATGGCTGGGACCTCACCATTCACCAAAAACGATTGATAGTAAAACCGACTCTGGTAACGGTAACCAAGCCCTGCCCCCCAGCGTTTAAATAACTGGTCGTGGCTTATTAGTACGTTGGTCATCCATTTGGGGGTGTTAAAACCGTCTTCCAGACCGTCATTGGCTTCTTTTCGGTCGAGTTGGGTAAAAGAGGCATTCCCTGCCAACACAAGCCCCTTTTTCGTTCGATACCGAAGCCCTACGCTCGCCCCGTAATTGCGTACAATCGTTTTCGAGTTGGTCCACAATCGGTAGCGCTGCTGCTTCATACGGTCAAGCATAATGTAACCCAACGAATCGGCACGGGTTAAATTGGGGATATTTGCCTCTACTTGCGCCATGAAATCGCGGTAACGATTGTAGTAAAAATCGACATCTACAAACAACCGTCTCTGTAGCCACAACCCTTTATAGCCTATTTCAAAAGACCGAATAAACTCAGGCCGCAAATACGTGTAAGAGTTTTTTTGTAAAAGCCTCATATTGCTCTTTATCAGGCTATCCTGCTTTGAAGCTCCCAATTTATTGACCCCCGCCGTAACAGCCGCCTGAAACGCATCGATGGATGTACTAATATAGGAGTTCTCAAAAATTCCTTGCGACATTACGGGCAAACCGCCTACTCTTTTTACTCTTCCACTATTAATATTGGAAAACCCTTCAAAAATACTTGGGAAACGATAGCCGCTTTGGTACGAAGCCCGCAAATGCTGCAACTCCGTCAAAGAATGTACGGCGGTGAAACGAGGGTTTAGTTTTAGGTCAAAATAATCGGCTTTATCGGCCCTCAAGGTAGCCCCTAGTTTCAATTTTTTTCCAAACAGCTCCTTCGTCACTTGCAGAAAACCACCCGTTTTGCCATAGGTCAAATTCTTAGAATCGCTCACGGGATTGATAAAATAATTTCCATCAGGAACAATCGCGTACGTTCGGTGGTCAAACCCCACCAATAGCTCCATACCTATTTTTTTGTACCAGTTCGACAGCCATTCTTGGGTCAAATTCCACTGCCCTTCGGCATGGTACAGATTGGCTTTAACCCGCAAAGCTGCCCCCACATCCCAGTTGTTGATATCTTGCAAACGAGCTAACGTTTGTTGAAAAACATCTGATTGTGGTTGTGGGCGACCTGCGTCGGCAAACATTCGCGCTTGGCGCAAGGCATCGGCCAACGACCCTTGGTTTTGCACCTCACCAAAACGTGTTTGAAAATCAGTAAACCACTGATTATCTGATTTAAACGAACGGTCAATATTCTCGGCTATTGAGCGTAAGTTGTATGACTTTCCAGTGTTTTCGGAAGTCACGTAAGCCCGCACTTGAAACGCCCGTCCTTTCAGTTGAAACGCATGTTGCTGGAGCAGGTAATTAGCCAATTGAAAGCGATTCGAGCGTTGATACACATTGTTGAAATACGCCCAACGGTAGGTATAATTTAGTTCGATTGTCTTCGTCGGACGCAAATAGAATCCTGCATCTCCTTTTAGATTTTGGAAATGGTAATCTACGACATCGGCTTCTCTGTAGCCCGTTCTTGCCACCACGATACTTCTACCTGCCAGCAACAAGGTACGGCGATTCGACGATTCGTTGCCATAACCACTCACGGGGTCATAGGCGGGGTTATCACTACCTAAAAGCCCTGCCGAAGCATTGATTTTGGGGGAAATATCAGTTTTATCGTTGGCTTGCCAATCATATCCTTTGGTGAAAGTCATATTTACTTTAAACGCCCAACGTTCGTTCCAGGCCTTGGCAAAGCGAATGCTCGTTTCGTTGAAAAGCTGGGGCGAAACACCTTCCGATTTTATATGATTTACCCCCAATTTTTGTTGCAGTTGCCCCCCTTGGTATTCAAAAGGACTTTTAGTTTGCAAATTAGTTAACCCATTGATTGCATTCATTCCGTACAAAGCCGAGGCCGTTCCAGGTATCACCTCTACGCTCAAAATATCTAGGTCGTTTGGTCCTAAAGCGTTACCAACGGGAGCGCCGATGTGGGGCGACTGATTATCAACACCATCTATTAGTTGTGCAAAACGAACATTGGTTGTATTGGCAAATCCCCTCGCATTGAGCACCTTAAACCCCAAACTTGGCACAATTAGATGCACCCCCTTACTATTTTCGAGCGCCTCAAAAAAAGACAACTGGGGCGAGCGACGAAAATCTTGCCCTGTTACTTTTTCGACACTCACAGGCGACCTAAGCACGCTTTCTTTCACCCGCGAAGCCGAGACAACGACCTCATCCAGCTTAAAAACACGATTAGAAAGTGACGTAGTATCAGTAGTTTGAGCTGCCACGCCATTAACTACCCCAAAACCCAAAAGAAATAGCGAGAATTTCATCGAAAACTAGAAGCGTTATTTCTTCAAAAATATAACGCTTTTGGGTAAGTTCAAAATGAAAATTTTCGAGAAGGAGAGATTTAATTTACACACTTGCAAAACGATAGAAAATACCCAAAGGCAGTTTCCGCTTAGCACGGTCGGGTAGGTACAATTCTCCACATTCGGTATTAGGTACTTCGCCAAAGCAATCAAGCACCAAGTTTTCGGCCATCAACGCCGAAAAACCAAGCGAGTATAAATTTAAAATAAAAACAAAATCTTGGTTATCGAGCAGTTCCGCGCACGACTTCAGCAAATCGTTCAATTGCTCTTCCAACACCCATTTTTCCCCCGACGGGCCGCGACCATAGGCGGGTGGGTCCAAAATCAGGCCATTGTATTTTTTACCACGGCGCACTTCCCGTTGCACAAACTTAAAGGCATCTTCCACCATCCAACGAATGTTGTCCGTTTCGCTGCCTTCCATGTTCTCGCGCGCCCAGGTCACCACGGGCTTTACCGAATCGACGTGCGTTACGTCGGCACCTACTTGGCGAGCCGCCACCGAAGCCGCCCCTGTATAAGCAAACAGATTAAGCACCGTCGGGCGCTCCACCTTCATCGCGCGCAGTTTGGTATCTAAATAATCCCAATTGGCTGCCTGCTCGGGAAAAATTCCAACGTGTTTGAAGGAAGTAAGTGAGCACTTTAAGCGCAAATTTAAGCCGCCGTGGCGGTACTGTGTCCACCATTTTTCGGGCATATTGGGCGCAAGTTTCCACACTCCTTTTTCTGGCGAACCTTTGTCACGCAGAAAAGTTGCCTGTGCCATTTGTTTCCATTCATTATCAGAAAGGGATTTATCCCAAATAGCCTGTGGCTCTGGTCGTGCCAACACATACGCCCCAAAGCGTTCTAGTTTTTCAAAATTTCCGCTGTCAATCAGTTCGTATTCTTTCCAGTGAAGAGGAGTCAGAAGTTGCATATAATAGTCGTCAGCCCATTGTACGAAGGGCTTTTTAGGATGATTCAAACACAAAAGTAACTCTGCAAACCGAAATTTTTCATTCCGTTGCAGAGTTACTTTGTCATTTATCCAAAAAAATTAAAACGAAATCTTATTCAAGTAAAACACACTTCGGCGGCCATCGTCACCCGTAATTCGCTGATAACCTGACGCCAAATAAAAATTATCATACCAATAAATCACCTCATCAGTCGAAGTTTGACGTACTTTATCTCCCAAATCAGCCGTCATAATAGGTATCGGCTGAAGGTCTTCAAGCACTTTATCGCGGTCAAACACTTTTGCTTTGATAGCTCCACGATTGCTATAAAACATCGAAACGGTTTGATCATTATTAGGTTTCACCCGCATTTTCTCCTTCAGTTCCATGCTTCGCACATTTTCAAATGGCAACGAGTTATCCCAAATCAAATCGCCCTTGGCCGTAAACCCTGCCACAATAGCATGGGTATAAACAAAACCGTTGAATATCTGACCATTATTCATTCTCCTTGCCCCAAACCACGGATCCCAATAATAAGGGTTTAAGAGACCCATCATCGGATACATCCCCATTCCACCATACCCCCAAGAAGACATCATCGGGGAGCCCCACCACGAACTAGTGCCATAGGGCCCCGTATTATTATTTTTATATTCGGGATAGAAGATTTCGCCCGAAATCAGCAAATTACCGTTCTGTTCAATAATGTCGTGAACCAACAGACGATAATTCAATTTTACATCATCGCCATTTTCTCGTTTTCGCTCAATCTTCCGTTGCATCCGCTCTTGCTCCCGGTCTGACATAAAATTGAAAAAATTTTTAAAGTCCGTAAAGCTGTGGTACTGCGTAAATTCGACTTCATCATAGACGATTTTACTCAAAAACAACCCTTGCGATGCACTGTTGTTGTTGCCTTGCATGTTGCGAAAGCCATACGTCCCAATCATCAACTTAGTAGAATCATTGAGCATGAATAAGCGCCCATTCAGTAACGAATAATCGGGTTCGGGGCTGATAGTCACCTGCCCTACTGCTTGTCCATATTCGTCAAAAGTTCGGGAAATAATCTTAATTTCTTTGCCCTTACGAGCGGCATAACACACGTTGACTAAATGGTGCAAAGTATCCACATCCACCGACTGAATAACGGTGTTTGCCTGAGTCACCCCTGCCAGTACTTTACTTTGTTTTGAGGCCAAGTTGGTGTATAAAAGCATGGGTTCATCACGTACAGTTCCTGCCATAAATACCGAATAACCAAGGGTTTGAAAATCGGTAATTTGAAACTTATCGACCGACGACAGATAAAATGTCTCCATATATCCCGCCAAACCTACTTTTACAACTTGGTAAAAATCAGTACGGCTACGCGTAAACAATAAATAAACCGATTGGCCATCGTAAGATGATTTTATAAAATCGAGGTTATCTTCGATAGTTCCGTTGAGGCTCCAATCGCGCTCTAAATTAGCATTCAACTTCTGTATATTAAAGGCATTTTTGGCGATTTGAGATACCAAAATCACCCCGCGAGGCCCGAGCGAAATCGTGTGATACGACTCGCCGGCTCCTATCGTTGGAAGCTCCAACCGTTTTACAGTTTGAGCTTTCATCTCAACACCGAGGATTCCCCATAATACTATCAAAAAAATACAAAAACCCCACTTTGGGTTGTCCACCATGGACATCTTCTTATGTGCTTTCATTTTGGCTTAAACTTAGTATGACATCAAACTCTTCGGGCCGAATTGGCATTACCGACAATCGAGATTGCCTAATTAACGCTATTTGGTCCAATCTATTATCTGCTTTAATTTGCTTCAATGTCACAGGTCGAACCAGGGGTTGTACAGGAACAAGTTCCACCACTACCCAGCGTGGGTCGTCGGTAGTGGGGTCAGGGTATGCCTCCTTTGATACCTGGGCAATCCCTACTACTTCCATGCCCTCATTGCTGTGATAAAACAAAACCCAGTCGCCCTCTTTCATGGCTTGGAGGTTGTTACGGGCTTGATAGTTGCGAACCCCATCCCACACACTTTTTCCTGCCGTCACGAAGTCATGCCAACTATACACGAAGGGTTCGGATTTAACCAACCAATAATTCATCTCTTTTTATTTACTTTACTACGCTATTTAAGAAAGTATTGTTGCAATTAGCTAACGAGCATGGCCGCACCAAATACCCCAGCACTATCTCCTAACTTAGGACGAAGGATTTTGGTTTCGACTCTTCCGCTGTTAAATATATACTTTTTAGCACGTTCCACCCCTTCGGTATACAATAAATCAATATTACCCACACCACCGCCAAGTACAATTGCGTCTGGGTCTAAAATATTCATCAGTACTGAAATAGCTTTCCCAAAATGTTCCAGCATTCGGTCAACGGTCTGGGTTGCAAGAGGGTCATTACCTGCTTCATAACGTTTCATAATTTCTTTCATCGTAATTTGTTCGCCACTAATTTGGGCATAAAACCGCTGTAAGGCTGGCCCCGAGAGTACCTGCTCTACGCAGCCTTTTTTACCACAATAACAATCATATCCATTGGCCTCCAACTCATTGTGTCCCCACTCTCCACCAATTCCTTGAACACCATTAAGGACAAACGCTTGACCATCTTTTCCTTTCAACACAACACCGCCCCCTACGCCTGTCCCCAAAATGACACCAAAAACACAGTTAAAGGTTGGAACCACCTCTGGAACAATCCCCATCGTGGCTTCGGCAAGGGCAAAACAATTGGCATCATTGGCAATTTCGACAGGAATTTCGAGCATTTTCATCAAATCACTGCGCAAAGGTCTGTCATTAAGACAAGTGGTATTGCAATTTTTCATTAAACCCGTAGAAGGTTCAACTGTCCCTGGTGTACCAATACCAACGCTTTTTGCTTTATACCCCGTCTCGTTTTCCAACTCACGAATGAGACGTACAATCTGTTGTGTAATGTGTTCATAACCTTTATGTGCTTCAGTATCAATGCGTTTTCGAATCACAACTGAGTCTGGTGAAGGTGATGATAAAACAACTCCCTCGATTTTTGTTCCGCCGAGGTCAATTCCCCAAATAGTCTGCATTTTTTGTGAGTGGTTGGTGTTTAATAAAATGGTGATTTTTTTTTGGCATAATTACGAACATTTACTCATTTGTCAAGTTTTCAAATGGTATTTCTATTTTTGCCCAATCAAAATCAAACTCGTATCAACATGGCATTACAAAAAGGAGACAAAGCTCCAGATTTTAAACTTTTCAACACCGAAAAAAAAGAAGTATCTCTTGAAGATTTCAAAGGCAAAAACCTTATCATCCACTTTTTCCCGTTGGCATTTACGGGCGTCTGTACCACTCAGCTTTGCACCATGCGTGACAATATTGAGTACTACACTCGCCTCAATGCCGAAGTATTGGGAGTGTCTATTGATTCGATTTTCAGCTTGGGCAAGTTCCGTGCTGAGCAAAACTACACCTTCGATTTGTTGTCGGACTTCAACAAAAAAATGATTCAAGACTACGGAGTTTTCTGCGAAAACTTCGTTTTTGGAATGAATGGTGTGGCCAAGCGCGCCGCTTTCGTTATCGATAAAGAAGGAGTAATTCAGTATGCTGAAGTGCTAGAAAGCGCAGGCAATCTACCTGATTTCGGAGCCATCAAAGCCACCCTCGAATCGTTGTAGCTTTTTACTTATTCGACACAAAAGCCTCGTAATCAAATCATTACGGGGCTTTTTTATGCCCAATAAATTCTCTCCCCCCACGAAATTATTTTATGTAAAATATTTAATACTGTAAATCGTCACTTTCAGTGAAGTTCTAATAGAAATTTAATTCGTAGGAATGGGGATTGTAGAAAGAAAAAAATGGGGAGGCGTTGACTCTCAAATCAGGCCACATTCGGCAGATACCATTTTCAAAACTTTCACTGATTCGATGTTTTTGTTTATGCAACACGTTGTTCCGATTGGCATACAACACGATAAACCATTTTCTGAGCCAGTGGCAAAAGCGTTTCCTGGACAGGATAATCGACGGGCGATTCCACCAAGTACGTGGCAGGATTAGGCAGTTCGTTGTGCTTCCGAATCAATGTCAATTTAAGATTCTCAAAAGTAGTCGTGACATTTTTGGGGACTGACTCTATGTACTTTGTTTTAATCGTTGGGAAGTCCACACTTTCAAACAAGCGAAAAGTGTACTGAAAAATATCAGTTGCTTTTTGGGGAGCTCGGTAAATAAACAAATATCCTTCTTTGAGGTACAACGGCATGATTCCGACGGGGGTAAATACCAACGAAGCCTCAATCTCATCCGACTGGTACTGCCCGCGTGTCAGCGTTTTCTGAAAAAGTGGCAGAGAAAACTCCAAGATGCTGTCAATTTCTGACAATTCTTCCGTTTGTGCCACCTGCTCATACAAAATTTCCATTTTTTCGAAGTTTACCCCCGTAATTCGCTTTCGAAAGGAGGCAAAAAACTGCTTTTTCGATTGACGTAACTGGGCAGAATACTCCCAATGTTTTTCCAATTCGGGTAAATCAGGGTACAGTTTACAAGCATCAAAACGCCTATTAACTTCCTGTAAATAAGCCATTAACAAATATTTTTTATACTCAAAGTCTATCCAACCATCGGTGAGCCAGTCATAATTCAATTTTCTCATACCTTTTTAACCGTCAATGAATGAAAACACACAAATAATGTCAAAGAAGTGAAGAATTGATTGTTTGGTTTAGAATTAGTTACTCCTCTACTTCGACTGAACCAAATTACAAAAAAAAGTATTAATGCCAAATATTTTCTATTATATTTCAACTAATTACCAATGATTATTCTGACAATGTCAGAATTTTCCAACTTGTTACTGCAAAAACTGCAAAAATGGCAGATAATAATCCTTTTTTTTGCTGGCACAGAAAATGAGTAGTGTAGTGTCGATAAAACTTAGTACTAAGTTCGAACAATTGTAAAACCATCAAAACCCCTGATAATCATGTCAGAAGTAAAAGTTAAACCATTAGCTGACCGTGTGTTGGTTCAAGCCGCACCTGCCGAAGAAAAAACTGCATTCGGAATCATTATCCCTGATACTGCCAAAGAAAAACCACAACGTGGCTCAGTAGTTGCGGTAGGCCCTGGTAAAAAAGATGAACCTCTTACTGTAAAAGTAGGCGATACTATTTTGTATGGAAAGTATGCTGGTACTGAAATCACTGTTGATGGCCAAGAGTACCTCATCATGCGCGAATCTGACATTTTCGCTATTATTTAAAAGGAGTTAACTGTTATTTGCGAGCAGTTAGTAGTACACTACTATTAATCTTTAGCAAATAACCCATCTACCCTTACTAATCAATAAAAATTAACAATTAACGTATTGTAAAACAATGGGAAAGAAAATATTCTTCGATACAGAAGCACGTGACAAAATCAAAAAAGGTGTTGATACACTTGCTAACGCAGTAAAAGTAACACTCGGACCAAAAGGCCGTAACGTTATTATCGACAAAAAATTCGGTTCACCTGCCATCACTAAAGACGGTGTAACTGTAGCAAAAGAAATTGAATTGAAAGATGCCATGGAAAACATGGGTGCTCAACTCGTGAAAGAAGTTGCTTCTAAAACAGCCGATGCTGCTGGTGATGGTACAACGACTGCGACTGTATTGGCACAAGCCATCTACGCTATTGGTTCTAAAAACGTAGCAGCAGGTGCAAACCCAATGGATTTGAAGCGTGGAATTGACAAAGCGGTTGCTGCTGTTACAGCTAACCTTGCTTCTCAGGCACAAACAGTTGGCGACGACTTCAGCAAAATTGCTCAAGTAGCTACAATTTCTGCTAACCATGACGAAGAAATCGGTAACATGATTGCTGACGCCATGAAGAAAGTAGGAACTGAAGGGGTTATCACTGTTGAAGAAGCTCGTGGTACTGAAACTGAAGTTAAGACAGTAGAAGGTATGCAGTTTGACCGTGGTTATTTGTCACCATACTTCGTGACAAACGCGGAAAAAATGGAAGCCGAATTGGAGAAACCTTTCATCTTGATTTCTGAGAAGAAAGTATCTTCAATGAAAGAACTATTGCCTGTATTGGAAGGCGTAGCTCAAACTGGCCGTCCTTTGTTGATTATCGCTGAAGATGTTGACGGAGAAGCGCTTGCTACATTGGTAGTAAACAAAATCCGTGGTGCATTGAAAGTATGTGCTGTTAAAGCTCCAGGCTTTGGCGACCGTCGTAAAGCTATGTTAGAAGACATCGCTATTTTGACAGGTGGTACAGTAATCGCTGAAGAGCGTGGATTCAAACTGGAAAACGCTGACCTTTCTTACCTAGGTCATTGCGAAAAAATCATCATTGACAAAGACAACACAACGATTGTCAATGGTTCAGGTGACCAAGAGCAAATCAAGGCTCGCGTTAACCAAATCAAAGCGCAAATCGAAATAACCACTTCGGACTACGACCGTGAGAAATTGCAAGAGCGTTTGGCGAAATTGTCAGGTGGGGTCGCTATCCTTTACATCGGTGCGGCTACAGAAGTAGAAATGAAAGAGAAGAAAGACCGCGTAGATGACGCCCTTCACGCAACTCGCGCTGCTGTAGAAGAAGGTATCGTAACCGGTGGTGGTGTAGCTCTTATTCGTGCTATATCTGCATTGGATAGCATTCAAGCTGTCAACGATGACGAGAATACAGGTATCAATATCATCCGTCAGGCATTAGAATCTCCACTTCGTACCATCGTTGCTAACGCAGGTGGCGAAGGTTCGGTAGTTATCAACCGTATTAAAGACGAAAAAGGTGGTTTTGGATACAATGCGAAAAACGATACGTACGAAGACCTTTTCGCAGCAGGTATCATCGACCCTAAAAAAGTAACTCGTTTGGCATTAGAAAATGCTGCTTCAATTGCAGGTTTATTGTTGACCACTGAGTGTATGATTGCTGACGAGCCAGAAGAAAACGCTGGGGCTGGAGCTGGTGCTCATAGTCACGGTGGTGGCATGGGTGGCATGATGTAATCTTAGCCAGTTTCATCTTAGAAAATAACGAAAGCCCTCGGACTTCCGGGGGCTTTTCTTTCTACCAATACTACTCATGAAAGTGTCAACTTTATCGAATAGTATCATTATTTTTTTAACAGATGCCTTGAAAACAAAAAAGTAATTTAGCACCATTATTCCTCAACTAGTCATAGTTCTTACGTTGTTAAAATAACAAAATTCAACTAAAATTTTATTACATTTTTATTTATTCCAGTCTGACTATAAATTGATTTCTTCAACTTCCTTGGCTTAGCCAAAGAATGTTTAAAAAAATTTTGTTATTTTAAGTTTTTCAAATCACTCCTGTCAAAATGACAGCCCAAATATGAAAATTGACCCAAACGAACTATATACTCGACTCATGTTGGCTGAATCGGATATCGATAACCTTGAAATCTTGCCATTAGGTGGGCCAGAAGGCGACGATGAACCCATTGAAATGCCCGATGAGCTTGCAATTCTTCCGCTTCGCAACACTGTTCTTTTTCCAGGTATGGTCATTCCTGTAACGGTCGGACGTCAAAAATCGATTCGTTTAGTTAAAAAGGCGTACAAAGGCGACCGAATTATTGGGGTTATTGCCCAAAAAAATCAGGATAAAGCCGAGCCAACCAGTAGCGATTTGCACGAAATTGGTACAATGGGGTATATTATTAAAATGATTACCCTACCCGACGGCAACACCACCATTATTTTGCAAGGCCGCCAACGCTTCAAGGTTGCAGATTATATCCGAGAAGAACCTTACATGATTGCGAAGGTAACGCCCGTAGAAGACTACTTTCCTAATCAAAACAAAAAAGAATCGAAGGCGCTCATTCAAACACTCCGCGACTCGGCGCACAAGATTCTCCGTCTTAACCCTGACATCCCTCAAGAAGCTCGCATTGCGTTAGACAACATCGAAAGTCCAACGTTTTTAACACACTTCTTATCATCTAACCTTAATGCAGAGGTTGCCGAAAAGCAAGACCTGCTCGAAAAAGCCACTATTTCAGAGCAAGCAACCAAGTTGCTTGAATTGATGATGCGCGAAATTCAAATGCTTGAACTCAAACGCGATATTCAATCTAAGGCGAGCTCGGACATTGACCAACAACAACGCGATTACTTCTTACGCCAACAAATCAAAGTTTTACAAGATGAGTTGGGATTGGAAACCCCCGAGCGCGAATTGGAAGATATTCGCTTTAGGGCTTCGAAGAAAAAATGGTCAGAAAATGTTAAAAAGCATTTTGACAAGGAATCACAAAAACTCCAGCGTATCAACCCTATGGCGCCCGACTACCCCGTCACACTCAACTACCTCGAATTGATGGTTGATTTGCCTTGGGGGGAATATACTAAAGACAACTTCGATTTAAAAAGAGCACAAAAAATCCTTGATGCTGACCACTTTGGACTTGAAAAAGTAAAAGAGCGTATCATTGAGTACCTTGCTGTTTTAAAATTAAAAAATAGCCTAAAAGCGCCTATTTTGTGCCTGTATGGCCCTCCAGGGGTGGGTAAAACCTCTTTAGGGAAATCGGTGGCTAAAGCCCTTGGGCGAAAATACATCCGTATGGCGTTGGGCGGCTTGCACGACGAAGCCGAAATCCGTGGGCACCGTAAAACGTACATCGGAGCTATGCCAGGTAAAATCATCCAAAACATTAAAAAGTCGACATCGTCTAATCCCGTTTTTATCTTGGATGAAATTGATAAAGTTAGCTCTGACTTTCGTGGTGATCCAGCCTCAGCTCTATTGGAAGTCTTAGACCCAGAGCAAAACAATGCATTTACCGACAACTACTTAGAGGTTGAATATGACTTATCGAAGGTGATGTTTGTCGCAACGGCCAATTCGTTGGAGAACATACATCCTGCCCTGCGTGACCGTATGGAAATCATTGAGTTGACGGGTTACACCGTGGAAGAAAAGTTACAGATTGCAAAGAAATACCTTATTCCAAAACAGCGAAAAGACCACGGTTTAGACCCCAAGGCTTTTGCTGTTGACGACAAAGCGCTGGTAAAAGTTATTGAAAACTACACTCGTGAATCAGGAGTCCGAAATTTAGAACAAAAAATCGGGACACTCGTTCGCAAAGTAGCCAAATCGATTGCGTTAGAGGAAGAGTATCCAAAAACAATTAAGGCCGAACACATTGAAAAATGGTTAGGAGCCGAAATTTTCGATAAAGATTTCTACCAAGGCAACGATACAGCAGGCGTAGTTACAGGCTTGGCGTGGACTTCAGTAGGCGGTGAAATCTTGTTTATTGAATCAAGTTTGAGCCGTGGTAAAGGTGGATTAACTCTGTCAGGGCAGCTTGGAGACGTGATGAAGGAATCTGCCATAACAGCCCTCTCCTATCTCAAGGCCCATTCAGACCAATTGGAAATTGATTACCGTATTTTCCATCATTATGACCTCCACATACACATTCCAGCAGGGGCTGTCCCCAAAGACGGACCCTCGGCAGGTATTACGATGTTGACCTCGATTGCATCCATTTTTACTCAGCGTCAAATCAAACCGCATTTAGCCATGACTGGCGAGATAACCCTCCGTGGAAAAGTTCTACCTGTGGGGGGGATCAAAGAAAAAATTTTAGCCGCAGGACGGGCAGGTATTAAAGACATCATTATGTGTTCAAAAAACCGTAAAGATGTAGAAGAAATCAATGCGAGTTATATCAAAAACCTAACGTTTCACTACGTAGAAACGGTTCAAGATGTCCTCGCTGTGGCATTATTGCCAGAAAAAGTAAAAAATCCGATGCAGTTTGTTTTACCCGATGAAAAGAAGGAAAGCTCATCGCTATCGGTCAATTAAAGGAATCTAAACGCACGTTTTTGTGTTCCTCAAGGTGTTAATAGGCAACTATTAACACCTTTTCTTTAGCAAATTTACGTAATTTTATGTCCCCAAAATAAGTTCATCCTCCGCATGTCACAAAAAGAAATTAAGTTCACCATCGAACAAGACGCAGAAAGAATCCCAGAGAAAATTTATTGGGAAGCTACTGATAATCCAAACGAAGGTCTCGAAGAAACCAAAGCCATTGCTGTTGGCGTTTGGGACCAATTCCACAAAGGAACCCTCTTTATTCCTCTTTGGACAAAAGATATGGAGGTGTTTGAAATGAAACGTTTTTGCATCGAAATGCTTGGTTGTGTCGCCGATACCTTACGCAATGCCACCGGAGACGAAATCATGGCTGCTCAAATTGACGAAGTTGGTTTAACCCTCACCAAGCGTCTCCAAAAGGAAATGCAGGCAGCGAAATAAGTACGCCCCCAAAACTCACCTATCACCAATGATAAACATAGGAATTGTCGGCGCTGCGGGTTATACTGGCGGCGAATTGTTACGTATTTTAATCAATCATCCCCACGCTTCAATTCGCTGGGCACACTCCAAAAGCCAAGCAGGTAAACCTGTGTATGCCACACATACCGATTTATTGGGCGACACCGAATTGACTTTTTCGGGAGAAGATATTGTGACCTTACTCCAATTAGAAGGGTTAGAGGTGATTTTTCTTTGTTCAGGGCATAACGAGTCAAAGAAATTTTTGACAGAATATCTAGTCCCAGCAGCCGTAAAAATCATTGACCTCAGTACCGATTTCCGCGACCAATCCAATGGCTTTGTCTATGGCTTGCCTGAACTTCAACGTGAACAAATCAAAACGGCAACCAAAATCGCTAACCCAGGCTGTTTTGCAACTAGCATCGAACTCGCTCTGCTTCCGTTGGCTTCGGCGGGGCTTTTAACCGATGATATTCACGTCAGTGCCATTACGGGCTCAACGGGTGCTGGACAGTCGTTAAGCGCAACCACCCACTTTACTTGGCGCAATAATAATATTTCAATTTATAAGGCGTTCACTCACCAACACCTTAAGGAAATAAAAATGAGTTTGGCGAGCCTTCAAGAAGGTTTTACCCAGGATGTCAATTTTATTCCCTACCGTGGTGATTTTACGCGCGGCATTATGGCCAACGTTTATACGCATTTTTCGGGTACGTTAGAGGAAGCCGTAGCACTTTATCAATCGTTTTACGCCTCTCATCCGTTTACGCACATAACGACCCAAGATATTGATTTAAAACAAGTGGTAAACACCAATAAGTGTTTAATTCAATTACAAAAACAAGGAAATAAATTGCTGATTACCAGCGCAATTGACAATCTAACCAAAGGTGCATCGGGCCAAGCTGTTCAAAATATGAATTTACTTTTTGGACTTCCCGAAGAGGCCGGTTTACGGTTAAAAGCCCCTTCGTTCTAGTCATTGAATTGGGAGTATTGGAAGCCAACAGTCGAAATATAGGATTGACTGTTGGCTTTCTTGTTTTCGTTAATGTATGTTAAGAATGAAAGGCCAAGCCGTTTTTAGTTAATTTTGTACGTTTTCTAACTCAGTATAGTAAACTGTCCACTTTTTGCAATCCATGATTTTTTCAAACTATCGTATATTTCTTTGCAACCCATCGGTGGTTTTGTGCGTATTACGGATAAAATATCTCATTGTTATCATGGGTTTATTCCTAGCCATACAAACAAACGCTCAACGCCCAACCCCAACGGTTGTGGGTGAAGAGAAGGTATATTTGCTAGGTGCCGATAGTATAACTTTTTATAAACAAACCGACGGTAATGAAGTTCGTCGAGTGAAGGGTAGAGTTACTTTTCAGCACAAAGGGGCCGTCATGCACTGCGATTTAGCCATTCATAATGTATTTTCAAATGCCCTAGAAGCCTATGGAAACGTTAAAATTGTGCAAGGAGACACTGTTACTATTACAGGCGACACCCTATTTTATTATGGAAATAATCGATTAGCAAAAGTTTCGGGAAAAACCGTTACTCTTAAAGACCGTAAACGAACACTTACTTCCAACCGAATTGAGTACGATATGGCAAGCGGGATTGCCTTTTACCCCAATCGAGGAAAAACCGTAGATGCCGAAAATACCCTTACCAGTAAACAAGGGTATTATGATACTCGCACCAAAATTTCGACCTATTACAAAGAAGTAAAATTGGTAAACAAAAAATATACCCTAACGACCGACACCCTTGTTTATAATTCTCTCACCAAAGTGGCGGATTTTAGGAGTATGACAAAAGTTACGAGCAAAGACGGGACAGTTGTCGCCAAAAATGGTTCTTATAATACGGAGACAGGAGAGTCGGTTTTTCGAACACGAACCACCATTGACAATCCCGATTACACGCTTACAGGAGATTCACTCACTTTCGACAATCTCAATAAAAGAGGCTTTGCCAAAGGAAAAGTAGAATTGGTTGCCAAGAATAACGAAACTATTTTGAACGGAGATTTTGGACAATACGACGGAAAATTAGGCAAATCCAAAGTATGGGGTCACGCTCTGACACGTACTGTCATTGCGAAAGATACGTTATTTATGACGGCCGACACCTTGTATTCAGTTGAAATCAAAATGGATTCGATTTCTAGTACCTCAAAGTCTCAAAAACTGGCTCAGAAAAGCAACAAAAGTGACACGTCATCAGCTCAAAAGCCTCGTCATTTGATTGGTTATAAAAACGTATTATTGTTTAAAAGGGACTTACAAAGTAAATGTGACTCACTGATTTATAATTCATTAGACTCTAATATTACATTTTTAAAAAAGCCCATCATTTGGTCAAAACAATACCAAATGGAAGCCGATTCGATTATTGCACAACTAGTTAACCAAAAACTAAGAACGATGTATTTACGGGCAAAATCATTTATCATAGCTCGCGATACATTACTCAATTATAATCAGGTCAAAGGAAGACGCATCACCGCCTCGTTTGACGATAGTACTCGTTTGCAGAAAGTTTTTGTGGAAGGAAACGGAGAAAGTGTCTATTTTATTGCTGATGATGTACTCAAACCTATGGGGATGAATCGAGTAGAATGTGCCAAAATGACCCTCAATTTTAAACAAAACCAAGTAAAACGTATTCAATTTGTGGGTCAACCAGAAGGGAAGTTTATTCCTCCTCAAAATGTTAAAGCCGAAGAAAAGCAACTAGAAGGCTTTAATTGGAGAGACCAAGAAAAACCCACCAAAGAAGGAATTTTTGCGAAAGCTAATTTTAAACCTAATCCACCCAATACTGTCAAAGCAATAGAAAAAGTACCAGAAAAGCTCATGCCGACAGTAAAGAAAACACTCCCAAAATCAAAAGTTAAATCTAAAACAAAAAAACTTTAGGCAAGTGCGAAACTTTTTCACGAATTTACGTCGTATATATTGTACAACCGATTAGTAATTTTTAACAACATTTTAAGTACAGTTTTTTGATTTTCATTTTTTTTCAATATATTTTTGCACAAACACAAGGACCCAATCTATGCTCATTAAGTCCAATATCAGCTATGAAAAAAACTATACTCATATATACGTTACTCACTTGCCTCAGTTTACTGACGCTTAGTAATGTATTTGCTCAAACTGATAACAGTCGCAGCAAAAGCCGATTAAATATCGGTAAAAAGCCAGCGGAAACACCCGCAGCAACTTTAACGAAGATTCCAAGTTCGCTAGATAGAAGTATACAGTTACGTCCTAGTGCGGCTATTAATGCTTTTTACCGTTCAGTAATGCTTAGTACCCCTGCTACTACAAGTACTACAACTACTGTTAAAAATCGCACCACTAAAGAAACGGCAATTGTAGCTGCTACCGATTCTCGTCCGTCACTTGATGAAACAAAATCTGAAGATTTACTTTTCAACAGCGACAAAATCAGAGTTTTAAATGCGTATCCAAACCCTGCCAACGACTACACCGAAATTGACTATCAAATTGCGGGCTCAGTTGGTATTGCGAAAATTACGCTTTTCAATGTAATTGGAAACAGCGTAGCAGAATATGAATTAGACAAAAACGACCGTCAGTTACGTATCTCAACCCGTGAGATGCCTACAGGTGTTTATTTCTACCGTCTGCTTCTTGAAGGAAAAGCAACTGCAACAAAAAAATTATTGATTCGCCACTAATATTGAATTCTTTACTGAAGGCATACTTTTCTAGCTTTATATTTCGTTGGGAGATATAAAGCTATTTTTGTATTTTTGTGCCCGCTATGCATAAGACCCTATTCGGATACACCCTGCTATTTTTGACCGCCCTTGTTTTGGGTTCGTGCAGTAAATTTTCAAAACTTCAAAAAGAAGGAACCCTCGAGCAAAAATACGAGGCAGCTCTCCAATATTATAAGAAAGCTGATTACTACCACGCTGGTCTACTTTTTGAAGAAATCACACCACTCTTGAACGGCAAAGACGCTCAGCAAGCAGAGTTGGCTCAATTCTACAATGCCTATTGTAATTTTAAGCAGGCTAATTACAATATGTCACAGTTTTTGTTTAAAAACTTTTATGAGACATTCCAGCGTAGTGAATATGCGCAGGAATCTTTGTACATGCACGCCTATTCCCTTTACAAAGATTCGCCTAATTTTAACCTAGACCAAGCCAGTACTTTAACGGCGATTGGGGCTCTTCAGGATTTTGTCAATACCTATCCAGAAAGTACTTTTCGTGAAGAATGCACTACTTTGATTTTGGAACTCCGTGATAAGTTGGAAAAAAAGGCGTATGAAAAAGCGAAGCTATACTACCAAACAAGCGAAGCAAACATTGCTAATTTTCGTTCGGCGGTAGTAACCATTAATAACTATCAAAAAGAATTTCCTGATTCAAAATATAACGAAGAGCTTTCGTTTCTTCGAGTCGACGCCCAATACAAACTCGCTAAACTGAGTTTTATTGAAAAACAAAAAGAACGTTATCAGGATGTCAACAAATATTACCTAGCTTTTATTGATAAGTACCCCAAGAGTAGGTACGTTCGCCAAGCCGAGCGATACTATGAAGGGAGCCAAAAAGAGCTAACAACGATTTTGGAGGCAGAGAAAGCAACAAAAGCAGCCAATACAACCTCTAATACTGGAAAGCTTTCTACTCCGTCGTCAACGATACCTCAAAACAAATAAATCATTCGTAACATTTATCAATTAACATATATGGCAGCATCACCTTCTATCATAACACGCGACTCCGACAAGCTTGCGGCCAAAACTGGCAACTTGTACGAGTCTGTTTCGATTATTTCACGTCGTGCCCGTCAGATTGCCTCAAAAACCAAAGAAGAACTCAACAACAAATTAGCTGAGTTTGCTTCTGGTATCGACAACCTTGAAGAAGTGTTTGAAAACCGTGAGCAAATCGAAATCTCGAAATTTTATGAGCGTCAGCCAAAACCTACGAGCATTGCAATCGAAGAGTTCATGGAAGATAAATTATACTGGCGTTCAAATGACGAAGACGACAGCAAGTAACAAACATCAGAAAGATACTTAGTAAAAAGCCGCACCTATCCTTAGATTTGTGCGGCTTTCTTTATTCTTCTAATCGGCCATTATGTCTATTCTAAAAAACAAAAAAGTTGTCGTTGGTATTAGTGGAAGTATCGCCGCTTACAAAAGTGCAGTACTAGTTCGGCTACTTATCAAAGCAGGTGCCGAAGTCCAAGTTATCATGACTGAAGCTACAAAAGAATTTATAACTCCACTGACCTTAGCCACGCTGTCCAAACGTCCAGTACTAGTCGAATTTATAAAAAATGAAGCTGGCGAGTGGAATAACCACGTGGAAGTAGGGCTTTGGGCAGACATTATGGTTATAGCCCCAGCTACTGCCAATACACTATCAAAATGCGCGATAGGAAGTTGTAATGACTTACTAACAGCCGTTTACTTATCGGCACGTTGTCCAGTATTTTTTGCTCCTGCAATGGACCTCGATATGTACCAACACGGGTCTACACAAGCAAACATTGACACGTTGAAAAGATACGGAAATCATATCCTTAAAGCAGAACATGGAGAACTCGCAAGTGGATTGATTGGCACAGGTCGCATGGCCGAGCCCGAACACATTGTAACCGCTTTAGAAAAACATTTCTCAGGTCAGGAACCTTTGATAGGAAAGAAAATTCTAATAACAGCTGGCCCCACCCAAGAACCAATCGATCCAGTTCGTTATATCAGCAACCACTCAACTGGTAAAATGGGTTATGCTATTGCAAAAGCGTTCGCATTTGCAGGTGCGGAAGTCACGCTAGTTAGTGGCCCAACAAACCAAACAGTACCTGATTCAAGCATTCGGCTTATCAAAGTAAAATCAGCCCAAGAAATGTACGAAGTAACCGCCAATGATTTCCCCACAGCCGATATTGTTATTTTATCTGCTGCCGTTGCTGACTACACTCCAGCTCACCCCGCCGATAAAAAAATCAAGAAAAAAGAAGCACAGTTTACCATTGAATTAACCAAAACAGTTGATATTGCAGCTACACTTGGTCGCCACAAAAAAGAAGGTCAGTTGATGATTGGGTTTGCGCTTGAAACAGACAATGAGTTTGAAAATGCTCTAGGTAAATTAGCTTCAAAAAATTTAGATTTAATTATACTAAACTCTCTCAACGACAAAGGAGCAGGGTTTGAATACGATACCAATAAAATAACCGTTATTGAATCAGATTCTACCGTGCATCGTTTTGAACTTAAATCTAAAAACGATGTAGCACAAGATATTTTATCCCTTGTGGTTTCAAAGTTGAAATACTAAATTGTCAATTAGAAATTCATTATCCTCCTTATGACTATAATAAAAAAATATAGCTGCTTGATTATCATTAGCCTGTGTGGTTTGCTTTCGTTTCACAATGGCCATGCTCAAGAACTTAATTGCATTGTTACGCTCAACTATAATCAGCTTGTTTCACAACAAAATACCGACAACGCCAACCTAGACCAATTAAGATCCGTCATAGGTGATTTCATAAACGCGCGGCGTTGGACCAATGACAATTACAATCCTGAAGAACGCATTTCTTGCAAAATTAATATCAACCTTGTGCGCTCACCTGCCCAGGGCGTTTATGAAGGCACCGCCCAAGTAGTAGCCACACGACCTGTGTTTGGTACGAGTTACGAATCAGTTATTTTAAATTTTATTGATCGTAACTTTAACTTCAGCTACTTGCCAAGCAACCCAATGTATTATAATGAAAATACCTACAGTGATGAGCTCACGCAAACCTTGGCATTTTATGCGTACCTTATTTTGGCCGTAGATTATGATACGTTTAGCAAGCTTGGCGGAAATCTATATTTACAAAAAGCACTTCAAACTGCTAACCTTGCAACAGGGGTAAATCCTGCGGGTGTTCCAGCTGGATGGAATACTACAGGCGGCGACCGTCGAAATCGCTACTGGTTAATTGATAATTTGAATAACCAAATCATGCTACCTGTTCGTGAGTCTATGTATTCATATCACCGCTTGGGATTGGATAAATTTACTGAAAACCCTATTACGGCTCGTCAACAGGTCATGAGTATGCTAAATACTATACAGCAAGCAAGTAAAGGGATGCCTAGCGCGGTATATATCAACTCTTTTTTTGATGCAAAAGGAGAAGAAATTTACAAAATAATGGCAGAAGCCAGCAAAGACGATCGTCAGAAAGCATTTACTATACTTTCGCAGCTTGACCCTGCAAAAACCGAAACCTACCGTAAATTAATACGCTAATGAGTAAAAGATTGGTTAAAATTCCACTTGGTTCGTTGGAACAGCACGCCCAGGGCCTCATCGGCAAGACAGTAAATGTGATACTCAAAAGCAATCAGACTTTTTATGGGGAGTGCGAACGTATCGAAAATCAACTGCTTTTTCTTCGAGACTATCGAAAGTATCTACATCCACTCGCATTTACTCAAATTGAATCTGTCATTTACGACAAAACAGCTAATTTTTAAAGATTTGCAAACCGAAAAGCATTCCTTTTTGTTGAATAGTTGACTAACTTCGCGGCGGTTCAACCGAGATATGCTTTATGCTTGCGCATCTACTGATTAAAAATTACGCATTAATTGAACTTCTGGAGCTTATTCCTGACCCTCAGCTCAATATCATTACAGGCGAAACGGGAGCGGGTAAATCCATTATGTTGGGGGCTATTGGGTTGTTACTTGGCAGCCGTTCTGATACTAAAGTTCTTTATAATCCCTCTGAAAAATGTATCATTGAAGGAACCTTCGATTTGAATGGGTACTTTATTGAGCATCTTTTTGAAGAAGCAGAGCTTGATTTTTCTACCACTTGTCTCGTCAGAAGAGAGATAAGCCCCTCTGGTAAATCTCGGGCTTTTATCAATGATACCCCCGTCAACTTAGAAACGCTTCGGCGTATTACGGGGCAATTAATGGATATTCATTCGCAACATGATACTTTGCTATTGGGTTCAAACGAGTTTCAGTTGCAAATTGTTGATACTTACGCTCAAAACGAGGCCATACTACGTCAGTACCATACTGATTATCAGGCCTACCGAAAATCAATTCAAGTTTTGGAACGCCTTAAATCAGAAGCAACCCAACTCCGAAAAGAATCCGACTATAATCAATTTTTGTTTGATGAACTAGAGAAAGTTCGCCTTTTCCCAGGCGAACAAGAACAATTAGAACAAGAACTTACCATTTTAGAGAATGCCGCTGATGTAAAAGAACGGCTTCAATTGGCTAGTAGTTACTTAGACAACCCCGAACAGTCGGCATTATCTCTGCTAAAAAATGCCGTCAGTAGCCTCAATTCAATTAGTAAATTGGCTCCACAATACGAACAGCTTCGCGAAAGAACGCAAAGCGCTTATATTGAACTGAAAGACTTGGCTTCTGAAATCAATGACGAACAAGATTCTGTTGAAATTGATGATGCCCGGGCCGATGAAGTACGCGAAAGGCTTAATTTGTTTTATCACCTTCAGCAAAAACACCAAGCCAAATCTTTGAGCGAACTGATTGCCATTCGGGATGAATTGGAAGTAAAAGTAAGTCGTGTACTCAACCTCGACGAAGACATTTCGAAAGCGCAAGTAGCGGTTGAAAAAACAACCGCTAAACTTCAAAAGAGTGCCGAAAAGCTTTCTCACTCGCGGAAAATAGTTATTGACCCAATCGAAAAAGAAGTCCAAAAATATCTGTTAGACCTCGGCATGCCTAACGCATCTTTGAATATTCAACAAACTCAGATTGAACCTTCTGAAGACGGAGTTGATGACGTAGATTTCTTATTTAGTGCCAACAAGGGAATTAAACCGCAACAACTCAAAAACGTAGCTTCTGGAGGAGAATTTTCACGTTTGATGATGGTTATTAAGTACATTTTAGCAAGTAAACGCAAACTACCTACTATCATTTTTGATGAGATTGACACGGGGGTATCGGGCGAAATTGCAATTAAAATGGGGCAAATGATGAACGATATAGCCCAAAACCACCAAGTGATTGCCATTACTCACCTGCATCAAATCGCTACGTATGGCAATGCCCATTATTTTGTATATAAAGACAATTCGGCCGAAAAAACAGTTAGTCGAATCAAAAAATTAACCTTTGATGAACGAGTGCAAGAAATTGCACAAATGATTGGAGGAAATAAACCAAGCGAAGCAATCATTCAAAACGCCAAAGAAATGTTACAAGCTCAAATTAATCAGCGTCAAAAAGGGAAAACGAGCTTGTTTTAGCAGGCCATTGGCAATCCAATTAATCAATAAAACCAATTACAAAATGAAAAATATCATTGTTGCCGTGTGTTGCCTAGCTCTTTTAAGCTCATGTGGACAAGACAAATCTGCCGTTGAAAACGCCGAAAAAGAAGTCTTTGTCATTCATGACGAAATCATGCCTCAAATGACCCAGCTTATGGAATACAAAAGTGGGTTATCCGCTGAAATAACAAAATTGGATAGCTTGTTGAAAATCAGCTCAAATGATAGTCTCCAAAAACGTAAAGACGAAGCGTTAGCCATTAGCTCCACCCTCCAAGACGCTGACAAAGCAATGATGGATTGGATGCACGATTACCGTGGCGATTCACTCAAAGCACTAAACAGTGACGAAGCATTAAAAGCTATGGATGCCGAAAAAACTCGTATAAGTGCCGTACGTGAAAAAATGCGAGAGGGTATGGATAAAGCCAAGACATTCTTAGGAAAATAAGTTTGTCTTCAAAATTTATCCACTTTATTAGAATGAATAAATTAATTGTACTCTTAATAGCTTTTGCCCTCTGGAACTGCGGAGGGAATGCCGAGCGTTTACCTATTTTGGGAGAACGAGAAACCATCAAAAAAATAGTGGATGGCAAAGAAGTCGTTGATACCGTTTACCATACCATCCCTGATTTTAAGTTTGTGAATCAGAACGGAGACACTGTAACCGCACAAAATTTCAACGACAAAATCTACGTCGCTGATTTTTTCTTTACGACCTGCCCTACGATTTGCCCTGTGATGAAAAAACAAATGAAAAAAGTGTACGAAAAGTTTAAAGGAGAAAACGAGGTTGCTATTTTGTCGCACACTATCGACCCTGACCACGATACACCTAGCGTTTTGAAAAAATACGCCAAGGATTTAGGGGTGACTAGTACTCAGTGGATGTTTGTAACGGGGCAACGGGAAAAAATTTACGAAATTGGGGAAAAACAATACTTGGTTGTTGCAGGAGCCGATTCAACCGCTCCTGGAGGGTACATCCATAGTGGGGCGTTTGTGTTGGTCGATAAACAAAAACGCGTCAGGGGAATGTACAACGGCACCGACGAAGCAGGAACTCAACGCTTAATCGCTGATATTGAAAGGCTTCGAGAAGAATACAAGAACGAAAAACAATAGAAATACATGAAAATAACATTTCTATTGGGAGCATTTCTTGTGGTTTTGTTCCTTTCTTGTCAGGGTGAAAGCGCCATTAAGCACGAACAATACGTAGCCGAAGGCTTTACGTTGTTTCAAACGCATTGTGCCAATTGCCACCAACGCGACGGTAAAGGTTTAGAAAACCTCTACCCTGCCCTTTCAACTGACTACCTAAAAGACAAAGCTCAGGTGATATGTTGGATTAAAAATGGGGTTCATCAACCCATGACCGTCAATGGCAAAATCTATAACCGAGCCATGCCTGCGAATCCTGACTTGAAAGAGTTAGAAATTGCCGAAATTATGACCTATGTCTATGCTACTTGGGGGAAAGAAACGGAAATTACGACCGTAAAAACCGTCCAAACTGCTTTAGAAAAATGTCCTTCAAAATAGTAAAAACGGCGGGTTAACCCGCCGTTTTTGTTGTTAGTTAAATCTTTATTCCCCACTCAGGGCGCATCGAACGCCCCAAGAGTTCGTTGGCTTCTTTGTCGTTTTTAAATTGTTCTTTTTTAGGATTCCACTGCAAAGTGCGTTTCAATTCGTAAGCGATGTTGCCCAAGTTACAAACCGAAGAAGTGCGATGACCAATTTCAACGTCACATATTGGCCTGCTACGTTTGCGCATGGCATCCAAGAAATCTTTGTAGTGGTTTTCGCTCTTGTAGACATGCTTTTCGGTTTCACCAATGTACTTATCCTTGAGCGAAGCAGGCGTTGTTTCCAACTTTCGTCGTTGCACTTTTATTTCGCCTTCCGTACCCACAAAATGAATGGCATTGCTCCAATCCCACTTTTCATGGGTCATTGTGATGCCGTTCTCATAACGATAAGTCAGAAACGGGTGTTCTTTTCCATCAGGAGCAATAATTTCTACCGGACCACTATTATCCATATCCAGTGCCCATTGCACAATATCAAACATGTGAGCGCCCCAATCGGTAACCATTCCACCACCAAATTCTTTGTAGTTCCGCCAGTTGGGAAACACATCTTTAGTAATTGGAGGAGCTAATTCTGAATTAAATGCTACGGAGCTGTTTGGCCCTAGCCATTTGTCCCAATCAAGTCCTTCGGGAATGGCCTCAGCGGATAAATCATACGGTTTAGGTGGTGGCCCTACGTTTACTTTAATGCTTTTGATTTCACCAATGTAACCATTACGAACTAGCTCAGCAGTTTGTCTGAACTCTGGCCATGAACGTTGCATACTCCCCGTTTGAAACACTCGGTTGTATTTCCGTGCCGCATTTACCATAGCGCGCCCTTCCCGAATGGTCAAAGCGAGGGGTTTTTCGCAATAAATATCTTTCCCTGCCTCAGCGGCTTTTACCGACATGGCAGCATGCCAGTGGTCAGGTGTGGCAATCACCACAGCATCCACATCTTTACGAGCTAATAACTCTCGAAAATCGACATAGACAGGAATCTCTGAATAAGTACCTAACTGAGTATTTTTTTCATAGTGTGCCTTAATTCGGTCAAGCGTTAGTTGAGCTTTAGCTTTGTAAACTTCGCTTAAAGCCACAATCCGCACTTCATTGGTACTTAAAAACGAGGTTGTAAGGCCACGCCCTTGCTTACCTGTTCCAATAAAACCCAACGAAATAACATCACTTGGCGCAATGTATTTAGTGCCATCAGGACGCGTCCCGCCCAGTACAAAACGAGGTACAATCGTAAATCCTGCCAAAGCCGAGGCAGCTTTTCCAACAAACTCCCTCCTCGAAACGGTTGATTCTTTTTTCATTCGGTATAAGCGTTTAGTATGATAGAAAATTGCTTCAATTATCCTAACCTAAGGGTATGGGTAAACGGGGTAAAACCCGTCAGATAAACCGTTGGGGCTTCGATAGGGGGTAAAGCACCACGAAGCACCACGCCTTTGTGCTCAGCGCGGCCTTTTCCAAAACGAATGCTATCTCCATTTAGAGTGTATGTACCTTCCTCTCCCGCTAACAAATACGCATTTGCCCGTTTCGCATACGGTACTACCCCCGACAACTCTCCTCCAGCCCTGAAAATTAATTCCAACGACACAGGCACACCCTCCGTTCCAGTGAGTTCAACCTGTACTTCAAGGCCACCCACCACTTCTTTAATACGTACTGTTGATGTCAGCTTTTGTACCTCGCTTTGGGGTCTATCGTTTCGAGGCATTTTGTCCCAATCTCCGTCGGGTGCGATTTTATCAGCCGTAAATGGCTGAAAATAAGGCCCATCAAGCGTTTGTTTTAACACCCAAGTATTACCTTCTTGTTCAATTTTTTCGGTTTGAAATTGGCCTTTCCCAAAGAAAGAAGCGGCCACCCGCATCGCCTGAAGCACCGAATTCCCTTTGTGGAAGGTCAACCAAGCGGCATTTTTTGCCAAAATGGTTGCATCCCAATTCTCCCGACGAATCCGCACTACCCCCGAATAGGGAAAGGCTTTAGCATAACTGGTGGGAAGTGGTTTGTTGGCAGGAAGTTCGTCCCACAGGCTTGGATCTTCAAGAAAATAATCTAAATAACCCGCCAACTGGCCTTTCGTGCTGGTTTGTTCAATTTGGCGGCACATCGCTGCCATTAATCCGTCTTTATCGTGCAAAGCCATGTAGCGATAACAATAATAGTAACGCGACATGTTGGCGATAATACCTTTATCTTGCCGATTTGAGGCTTCTGTTACTACTTCACCGTTTGAGTGAATAAAGTAGATCGTCATCACTAAATTGCGGCGAACAGGCTCCAACAACTCGGGCTTACGAAGTCCTTTTGCCATGATAATCAACGACCGATTCACGATGGGAGAATAAGTATTTGTGCTTTTTTCGTTGTACTGTCCGTCGGGGTCAATATCGATGTGTTCGGCCAACCATTGCTCGATTCGTTGCACATAACGAGCATCGGGAAAAATTTCATTGAGCTTTGTCAACGCTGCGGAAACTACCCAACGATGATTTGGCGTATGAATGCCTCCAACGATAAGCGCTTCTCCCGCATTTTTCAGGAACTTTGTGATCAATTCAAGCGATTTTTCTCTGCTTTTCAATGAAGAAGATTTCAGATACCGATAAGCAGGCACTATGTTTTCAAGAACAAACGCTGTATCGGGGGTTGAGTGAAAATTGGTTGAAAGTAAATCAATCGTCCCATCCGAATGTTGCATTTTCAACATACAAGCTGCCGCTGCCTCTACCTCTTTAAGCAATTCTGCTGACTGAAAATGCGAGGATTCAGGACAAGACATTAGCATACAGGCCGTAATGATAAAACCGCTCGTTGTATGGGGATTTGGAATATCGGCCTCGTCCATGTACCCTCCCACGAAAGGGTTACTTAAATCTCTTACTTTCAAAGCACGATAATTGTCAATCGAGCCATCATAGTTCTTAATCCACTCGACCAGCCAAGCAGGTTTATTCGAAACCTGAACAGCAAAAGGTTCAAGCGAAATAAACGGCAAAGTAGAAAGAGCCGCAGCTCCGTTTTGAATAAAAATGCGTCTTTTCATCAGGGAAACGGGGGGATAGACCTAAACAGAAAAAGCGAGGAAGGTATCTTTTTTCCTCGCTTTACTTTAATAAATTTATTATAAAGAGTTAATTCGGCGCCATCCCCGCTGGAGCATTGAAAAAGCCCGTAGGCCGACGAATACTGTACTGTGTAAAATCTTGATTGGCATCCAGGCCAATCCCCTTCATTTGCTCCCCTGACATCTGATTTTCAACCATCACAGGTTTTTCGGTATATACTTTTTTTGTGTTAGGGTTCCAAGTTAGCTCATCGGTCAACAATCGTTCTTGTTTCAAGGTATTTACCACTTTCACATTGCCAATCACCCGATACATTCCTGTACGGGAATCATACCTTCCTGAGTCAGACACCAATGTTGTCATGACTTGGCCATTGGGGCCAAAGAAATCGACAAAGATTTGCTTAGGAAAAATTTTATCGTCCAATCCCGACTTAATTTGCTTTTCGGTCTTTACTCGAACTTTTAATAACCCTTCTTCGCTGTAGAGAACTTCCAATTTTTCAGCTTCTTCGAGGGGGCCTTTGTAGGGGATAAACTTCGTAGCACTTTTTTTCTCTTGGCACGCCATTCCAATAGTGAGAAGTACTATAAAACAAATAGGAGATAAAAGTTTATCTCCCATTTGCATCTTTGCAGATGTTGTATTAACCCACCTTAACATCTTGGCGGTAAAATTAGGCTTTTTTGATAGACTTTCCAAAAGTAATTGTTTTTTAAAGAGATTTTTTTTCATTTTTTTTAGCAAAAATTTGTATGCAAGCATACGAATATGCTGATAATAAAGCGTTTATCTCAAAAAAATATTTTTTATAATTACCATCTCTTTTTTATTTTATTCAAAAATTAGAGGGTAAGTCGAAAAAAAATGCTCTTCGAAAAGAGCATTTGAAGCATTAGTCAACTTTGAATTTTTGGAACCAAACATCTTTCAAAGAGAACCCGATGACAAATCGAGCATAACGTTCTCGAAAGGTTTGGGAGGAAATACTTCCTCGTTGCCCCGCTACAACCGAAAGATTGATTAGATTAACAAAATTTCGTCCAACGGGTAAAGAAACTCCCAAAGAAACACTCATGTCGTCAATGGGTTTTGTACCTACCACTAAAGGCGTTTGTTTATAGGTAAATCCAGCACGATAAAACACCAAATCCCAATATTTTGTTGAGTTATATTTTGGCATATATTCAATACCAAAATGATAATTTTGGCCATCACGCATGTTTTCATTGGTACCTCCAACCCCAACGTATTTGGTCCAATATTGGCGTTCGTAATCTGCTGATACCGACAATCGATACAGATATTCATAACTCACCCCTACGCGCCAGATAGTTGGTAAAGTTACTTTCAAATTAGTCTGAGTTACGGTATCTGGGTTAGTAACAGGTGAATTATTGCTACTTTGAACCTCAACAGTTGTATTTCGGAAGGTAGAAACGGCAGAGCTAAACTTATAAGTTGCTCCAAAATTAAGGAAATGGTCTTTTTTGAGTTTTTGACGCCAAGCTACTCCACCTCTCACGTTTAAGTCCTTCATGTTATAACGATCGTCATAACTCACGATATAATCGCGGCTATCACCGATTCGTACTTGCGAAGTAACGCTTTTGTTGTAGTTGCCAAACAAATAATTGGCATCAATACCCACGCTAAGAGATTTTGTAAGCTGCACCCCATTGGTAAAGCTAATTTGGTTGAGGCCACCTTTACCCGAATACACATATTGGGCTTCATAAATTGAAGTACCGATTCGAGCGTACGAATTTTGTTGGTAATCGATAAAACTATAAGGTTTAATGCTAATTCCTGCTGACCATTTTGGTGCCAAAGGAAAAGATAGGGCTAGATAACTAATATTTCCTCCAAAATCACGCTGTGCTTCTTTTGCATCACGAAGCCCTTTATACTGACCCATAACCCCCACATCGAACATCGTGTATCGATTGGCAGCCAAAAGTGCTGGATTTAGCGAATTGACATACAACGGATTAGCATTACTTACGCCAGCCTCTCCCATCCCATTAGTAGGAGCATAACCTGAGCTCATCAATTCCCCTACTCCAATTGCTGAATAAGGGGCATTCCCTAAGCCTTGAGCTATAACATTTGATTGAATAAATAAAGCCCCTACTACCCAACTCCACTGGAAAAGCTTACGCATTTTGTAAATTGATATTATATTGTAAAATTCGATTTAAACCCGTTAGGACTACATTTGGTGCCGCAAAGATGCGATTTTTGAGGCTATTTTCAAATAAAGGAGCATCACCTCCGCATAAAAGCACCTGACATTCACCTCGTTCGGAACGATAACGTTCGATAAACCCTTGTATTTCGGCCAAAAGGCCATTAAATGCGCCGCTTTCCATGGCCGTGTGGGTACTTTTACCCACCAAATTTGGTACCTGAAAATCGGCTAAATTGATTTCTATTAAAGGTAACCTTTTAGTAAACGCGTTCATGGCCTGAAATCGCATACGAAAGCCAGGAGAAATTATTCCTCCTTCAAAAACTCCAGCTGCACTTACCCAATCATACGTAACACAAGTCCCCATGTCAATGACCAAACAATGGTCATTGGGAAAAAGTACTTTGGCGCCAACTGCCGCCGCTACTCGGTCGGCCCCAAGGGTGGTGGGAGTATCGTAGTTTTTTTCAATAGGCAATGGCAGCGTGGGTGTCAACTGGAATACAATTGTTCCTGTTCCTCTGAGTAGATCGGCATAGTTTGTGGTATCTTGACTCGTAGATGATAAAATAGCGGACAACGGCGGGTTAGCCCGAAGGTGTTCTTCTAACGTTTCAATAGGAATTTTTGACGCTTTATGTATCAAAGTTTCTCCTTCAAACCATCCAATTTTAGCAAAAGTATTCCCGACATCGACGGCCGCATTGAGTTTCGTAGTATCCATATTGATGCGTTTTAAAACTCTACGCGATAATTAATCACTGGAATCATTCCCAGCTGAAACTGCTGGACAATTTGGTGCTGATAGGTATCGTAGTAGCTGTAGGCTTCGTTTTCAGTATTTGTTAAGTTTTGAATATCAATCGACCACGTACGAGTAGCCTCGGAGAGTTTGGGTGAGTGGATTTTGAGTAAATCCTTTGATAATCAAACCCAGAGAAAAAGTACAAAGAAAAATAATTGATTTTAGAGTGAAAGTCATGGGCTATTTTTTCGCAAAAGTACAGCATTGGCCTTAATTAATGCCATTTTTTTCAATGGCTAGCTTTAAATAATCTATAGCCATTGTACTTTTAGCCCCAAAAACACGTTTGGATAGTTTTAATAAAACCGTAAACTTGTTCCGTGAGGAAATGGTTATCGTTTAAACTATTCTATCTATGAGTATTAAAACCACCGAAGCTAAGTTGTATTATGCCCTTTACGATTTTTTTGAATCAGCAGAATTTCACTTGTTGATGGATAAAAAACAGTTTCGGAGAAGTACATCTTCGGGGTTTGTCAACGTCATTTTTTCGGTGTCAGAATACGAAAAAGAACGTGATGCCTGGGTAGAAGTGCACATCGGATGTCGCAATGACCAAATTGAGCAGATTGCCCAGCAATTTTTGAATGTCAACCTCATAGATTTTCGAGCCGATGTCAATACCCTTATCATTTCGACGGGCAACTACAACAACGTAAAGTACTTTCGGTATAAAATCCAAAACGACGAAGATCTCAACGATGCCTGTGATTCCATCATGGAATTTATGAATCTTTCAGGTTTCGGGTTTTTAAATTCTGTTACGAGACTTGCTGATATTGACCAGATTTTAAACGGTCAAGCGCAGAAGCCTTCCAAACACCTTTATAATCAGGTTCATCGCTGCTACAAAGGGATGATTGCCGCCAAACTCAACGATAATCCGCGTTATGCCCAATTAGAGACCACTTACCGAAATTACCTTACAAAGTTTGGCAGTGAAACTGAGCTTAGTAATTTTGAACGATTGGTCACTTATTTGAAGTATTATGGCAATAACTAAGTCGAAAAAGCTTCCAAACAAGGGAGAACGCCCCGTTTATCCCGAGCCCAAGCTAATCTCCGACATCAACGAGGTAGCCGCACGTTATGGTTTTGAAAATACCTCAAAGTTACGTTACTGGGAAACTCAATTCCCCATGTTACGCCCCGAAAAACGCGGTGGCGACCGCATTTACAACCGAGGCGACATTGAGCTTTTGGACGAAATCGTGTATTTAGTCGAATACAAAGGGCACCAATTGGCCGCTGCTCGTCAGTTGATAGAATCAGGCAGAAGTCAGCGAAATAAAATAAACAGGGTCATCGAACAGTTAGAAAAGGTAAAAACGTACTTGGAAAACTTGAAAGAGGTATTAACATGAAACGTATGGCTAAAATAGGGATTACGCTCGCAGCGGTTATAAGCTTAGTGGCTTATTATCAAAGAAATAACCTATTTAGTTCTCCTGAGCCTGTCATTACGTCTTCTGCGCCTCTCCTGCCCGAATTACCACGTTCACAAGCTGCCATCGTTTATTTTGAGTACGAACCCGACCCAAAAAACTACGAAGACCAGCAGCTTCAACTGCGCGTTGTTAGGCGCAATGACCAACGGCTCTACCTCGTCGATGAGGCTAAACCAGAGAAAGGTAGAATCACCTATTATGCCCTCAATGGTAGCGTCAATACCACCGACGCCCGACGCCTCAGCGACTTGCCAATTCAACCTTCTCGTTGGATTCATTTGGTAAAATATACTGCCGAAATCAACAACATCAATTCGGAAGCGTGGCTCACCTCCGAAACGAATACTGTGGCGGGACAGACTAAGTATTCGTCCATCTCAGAAGTGATATTTTGGGTAAAAGACTCCTTACAACAAGCTTCGCCTGCCTTGGCTTATACCCAACCCCTGTGGCCAACCAATGGCCCCGTAGGAGATAGTAAGATTTTTAAACAAACGCCTGTTTTTCAACTTCCTCCTCAAAAAAAATACGGTTCGGAATCAAAACCACTCGATGAACCCGTGGCTAATTTGCGAAAAGTAGGCTGGAACATCGGCGAAGACCGTTTTAAACTTTTGTACGCAGGTGAAGTGGCAGAACTAATGAACTACAGTAGTGCCCAAAACCGTCGAGGCATTACCCAATTTGATGCCCGTCAGCTCGACCAGGCTGCCGATTGGTTGGCCCAACGACTGCCTTCGTCTACCTTTGCCGTCGATTTTGAGCCTGCTAACCCTGCCGCTGACGGTTGGCAGTGGGACATGAACGACCCTTCTTTTCGGAAAACCATGTACGAGTTGTCGGATAAAATCTACAAAAAACACCGAAAGCTCTTTTTTTCGTGGATTGGCGATCCGCTGACCTTCACGTTTCAGGGTAAAAATTTCAAACTTGATGGCTACGCCAATGATAATTGGAGTGCAGATAAGAAAAAAATAGATGATTACTTAACCCTTCACCAGCACCCCGAAGACATTCAGCAAGTGCAGCTTCCTTCACCAGTAGTGCTTATGACGGGTTTCGGATATACCAGCAGTACAGTGAATACCAGTGATGCCACCGACCAACCTGCCCACGTTTGGAAAGCGCCCGTCAATTGGTACTTACGCACGCTCGATATGCTCAATATCAAGTCACTCACGGCACCTCCAACGGTAAAATTCATCAACTTTTTCTGGCCATACGAAGACAAGCCTTCCGATGCACGCCGAAGCCACACCCGACGTTTCAAGGTGGGACGAGGCACTAAGGGCTACATTCGACAACTGGACAATCGAGTGATGTACCCCATGAATTTGGTGCGCGATGCGGTTTTTGTTCACTTGTGCAATCCCCGCGTTTTTTATACCAACTACTGGATATTTGGCCAATCGTACGACCCGTACCAAACCCTTCGTTACGCCAAAATCAACGGTAATTTGTCTTGTGTTTCACAAAACACAGGAGGCTTTTTTGTCTATGACTACCAAGGCTCCGACCAGCCCGCTTGCCCCACTTTAGGCGAAGATTACATGGGAAAAGATGCCCTCGGCGTAGCAGCGATGGTGCAAGCGCACGAGCTTTTTGCGAAGCACCAACTTATTTTGGATGGCAGTCAAGTACGCGAAAGTTATGCTTTCGACTACCAGCGTTCTACTCAAAAATTCCAAAAGGCCACTTGGCAAAACGATACGGGGGAATTTGCCCGGGCATTTAAGTTTAACCAACCGTGGTTGCAGGTGTGGCGAAATCCTAAAACGGGCAACCGGTTGCTTTTATTCCAAGATACGTTTGCCGAAGCCTTTGAACCAGTACAGTTTACGGTGACTATCAACGGCAAAAAAATACAGCGCACCGCCGACGGCAATGCGCTGTACATCGAAGCTCTTTAAGTTATTGTTTTATCCAGCGTTGGGTTTGGGAGACCGACCCTTCCGCTATTTTCAAGAAATAAGTACCCATAGGCACTTCTTTCACCGAAATACGCTGCTGCATTTGGTTGGTCAATTTTTGGGGCACAAAATAGCGAACCGCCCGTCCTGTCATATCCAAAATTTCAATTCTTACTTCCCCGCGATAGGCACTCTCCCACTCCACATTTAACCAATCTTGGGTAGGATTAGGCGACAATTGCAGTGCTGTCTCTTTTGACGAAGATTCTGCCGAGGTAATCGTTTGAATTTTCCACGAAACGGTATTTTGCGACGTAACGGCTACTTTTTCGGAAGTCAGTACGTGAAACTGCCCCGCCCGAAACGCGTACTGCGGTAAAGAAGAAGTTACCGTAATTTCGTCGCCCGAAAAAAAGTCGAACCAACGGCCTACCGGGAGCGCAACGACTTGGTCAGTAAGTCCAAAGTTGGCAATAACCTGCACTTTCATCGTCGTTGTATTGAGAATCAACTGTTTAATCATTTCTGTCGTTTGCAGGCTAAAATCCGTCGTTTTGGTCACGGCCTGCGTCGTTTTAAAACGAATCAGCTCCGAAAACACATTGTAGAGTTGCAGGCGTCTGTTGTCCCGCAAATACTCCCAACGAATGGGTTTAGCCCCCGTCCGACCGTTTTGGTCAATCGACACGTCGTAGCCCAATTCACCAAATTGCCATAGTAATTTTGGGCCTGGAGTTAAGAAAAACAACGCGGCAGCGGCCTTGGTGCGTTCGATGGCCGTAGCTACGCTTTTTACTTCCGCGCTACCATTTGTGATGGCGTCATACACGATTCGCTCTTCATCGTGGCTTTCCATATAACCAATGGTCGCTGCTTTTTGAAAACCCGCGTGGTTTTTCCACGAAAGTCGGTTAAAATTCCCTTTTCCTGTTTTTACTGCTTCACGAAAAGCTCCGTTTTGATTATCCCATACCATCATTCCATAATTGGTCAGTTCCGCCTCTTCGTTGTCATCCGCAAAATGTTCTAAAATGACGTAGGCCGTTGGGTCAGTTTTACGAATTTGGTCATAAATTCGCTTCCAAATCGCAATTCGGCTGGCATCGTAACGCCCCCAAAAAGCCACGTCATTTCCCGAATTCACCTGGGTAAATCCTTTAGATAAGTCAAAACGATAGCCATCAAATCGGTATTCTTTCAGCCAAAATTCATTGACCCGCTCCACATACGATTTGGTGGCGGCTGATTCGTGGTTAAAATCAAAAAACACGCTAAACGGATGCGTTGCTTGAATATTAAACATCGGACTATCAGTCGACGGGCGGTTGCCCTCCCAGTACATTTTTACGTACGGAAACTCATAATCGGCTTGATTAAGCACCATATCCAAAATCACCGCAATGCCGTTGGCATGACACCTGTCAATGAATGCCTTCAAATCATCGGGCGTACCGTATGCTTTGTCAGGTGCCGCATGAAAAATGGGATTATATCCCCAAGAATCGTTGCCCGCAAACTCCATAACAGGCATTAACTCAATGGCATTGACACCGAGTTTCTTGAGGTAATTGAGTGAATCTCCCACGGTTTTGTACCAGCGGCTATCTACAAAATCACGCACAAGCAGCTCATAAATCACCAAATCTTCGTTGGCGGGGCGTTTGAAATTGGTGGTTTTCCAAACATAAGGAACTTGGGCAGTTTGGAGTACCGACGCGCTATTTCCCAAGGCTTTCGCGGGGAAGGGCATCAGGTTAGGATAGTTAGTTGCAGGGATAAATTTATCGTTAAAGGCATCCAAAATCTTCTCGCTATACGGGTCACTAATCGGCGTTACGCCGTCAACTAAGTACTGAAACGCATATTCTTTTTGAGAAATTAAGTTTTTGATTTCCAACCAATATGTTTGTCCATCGGGAGTTTTATTCATCAAAAAGTCCGTTCGGGTATCCCAGTTGTTAAAATCACCCGTAACGTAAATAAACTTCTTATTAGGAGCAAATAGCACCAATATTGCCGACGTAGAAGAAGTATAATTAATGCCATTTTTCAGTCCAGCAGGAAGAGCCACCACCGCAGGCGTAGGGCTAACAGTAAACGAAAACTCATCGGTAACTTCTTGGTTGTTGGCACTTGCCACAATTTTCACTGTTCTTCGTTGATTGGGCGTATTTCCGACGGCTATCGTGGTCGTAATGGCCGTGTCTATAGCCGAAGCTATGGTTGTTCCGTCGAGCGTAAGCGTCAATTGAGACAAGATAGAAGCTCTCGCCCTCACCCGTAGCGAAGAATTAGCATCCACAAAAAGTGTTTTCTCAGTCGGAGTTGAAAATCGTACAAACAACTGATTTGAAGTATAAAAGTTGAACAAAAAGTCCTCGGTTTGACCCGAGCCGTTGGCATTTTTTACCAAAACCCCCATCCATCGTAACGTTTTCCCCGTGGGTACACTTAAGTATTTAGAAGGTGTGATTTTGATCGCCCAAACATTATCACTTACCCTCGTCAACAATCCAGGCGCATAGGGTTGTGAAAAACTAGATTGGCCCGCAGGCCCAAACTCGGCCGTTCGGTTGGAGGCATCAGACCCTCCCCACGCCCAGATATACAAGCCCGAGGCTTGATTCATTAACGCGGCTTTACGACTGTCTTTGGCTTGGGTTAGGTCAAAGGTCAACGTAACTTCTCCGTCTGCCGTTGGAAATTCTGGATTTACCACCAATGCCTGCCCCCAAACCCATTGACTCACTAACAGCCAAAGAAAAATAGAAATGAGTTTTTTCATACAAAAATTTATTTTATCTCCAATACTAACGCAGATGTGCCATTAATAGTCAAACCATTCGCCAACGTACTAATTTCTCCCGTCACTACATTTTTTACGGACAAAACTCCGCTCAAAATCTCTGAATATTTGCTTAAATCCAGTTTTAACGGCTCTTTATTTTTGTTCATCACCACCATCACTTTTTGCGAATCGTTATACCTAAAATAAACATACAGGCCATCACGAGCCGCAAAGTGTTTTAATTTCCCCGATTGAACCGCCGAATTGGTTTTTCTCCACTGAAAAAATCTTGTCAGGTATTGTTTCGCCTCCAACTGCTGAGGCGACAATCCTTTTTCTGTAAAGGCGTTCACTGTATGGTCTGCCCATCCCCCTGGCATCTCTTTCCTAATCCCATCATCATTTTTAACTACTGGGCTTGTCATAAGAACTTCAGTACCGTAGTATACTTGGGGGATACCCCTAGTTGTGCAAAGAAAAGCAATTCCCATTTTCCACAAATCAAAGTTTTCATGGATTTGAGTATAAAAACGGGTAATATCATGATTATCCGCCATTATGACCAATTTGTCTGGATTAGCATATAAAAAATCTTGCGAAAGCACTTGATATAACTTGGGAAGGCCAGTGTTGTACACTTTATCATCCTCATTGAGGGCATCAATCAAGGCCATTTGAAGTGGAAAATCAAACATACTTGGCATTGATGACACATAACTATTGGCATTTACTTTCCCTTTTTGCCAAAAGCTTACAATCGCAGGGCTAGCCGACCACTCTTCACCAACCATACTCAGGTTGGGATATTCTTGTATCATTCGCTGTGACCAACGCGCCATAAAATCTTTATCTGAATAGGGATACGTATCTACCCGAACACCTTGTAAATCAGCGTATTCTATCCACCAAAGCGAATTTTGAATCAAATAATTGGCCATCAATGGGTTTTTCTGATTCAAATCAGGCATACTTGGAACAAACCAACCACTGGCATGTAGTTCTTTGTCGTATTCGCTGGCGTAGGGGTCTTGGACACTTTCACGAGCATGATGAGTCATTTTGGGGTCTCCTTGAAAATTCACCCAGTCGTCGGTTGGTAAATCTTTCATCCACCAATGTTCTGAACCACAGTGATTAGGAACCAAATCAATCACCAGCTTTATACCTCGTTTTTGGGCTTCTTTTGACAGTTTTCGGTACTCTTCATTGCTGCCAAAACGTGCGTCAACTTTGTACAAATCAGTCATGGCATAGCCGTGGTAAGAGCCCATATTTTGGTTATTTTCCTGTAAAGGGCAAATCCAAAGCGACGAAAATCCTAGCTTTTGAATATAATCTAAGTGTTCGATAATTCCCTGAATATCACCTCCATGCCGTTTATCTTTTCCCTTTCTATCCGCCAAATCCGTCATACCAACGACGTTGTCATTCTCAGGATTACCATTTGCAAAGCGATCGGGTGCAATGAGATACATGGCATCGGCCGAGGTAAACCCTTGTCGATTGGCAGAATTGGGTTCCCGATTTTTTAATTCATACGAATAAGTCGCTACCGTTTTGCCGTTCTTTTTAAAGGTAATTGGAAAACTACCCGCTTTGGCAGTTGTCGCGATGGTTAAATCTAAAAAAAGATAATTGGGACTTTTCACACGTATCACTTTCGCCAATTTCACCCCTGCATACGTCATTTGAGGCTCAGTAGTGCCAATGTCTTTTTGGTGAATAAGCAGTTGTAAACGTGGCTCTTTCATCCCGACCCACCAGAAGGCAGGTTCGACGCGCTGAGCATATAGCATGCTGGCAAAAGAAAGTAGCACAAAAGCTAAAAGATGATGTCTTTTCATTAGAAAAACCGTTAGTGGTTGTTGTAAATTTTGCGTTGAAAGCGGGGATTAGTTTTGTAACAAAAAGGCAAATGGGATTGCTAAACGCTTACTCCATGCCTTTTCGGAATGCTCGGCACCTTCAAATTTTAATGTTTTCCAATGCTTCGCTTGGTATTTTTTGGATCTTAAAATGGTATCAACCCTTAATTGAGTGGGTTCATAGAGCGCATCTAAGGTGGCGGTACCGTAGTCAAAGTACAGTTTATGTCCGCTCTGAGGTGGCGGTAAATGGGTATTCAAATAATTGATAAAAGCCTCAGGAATGGGATTATTATCCAACGAAAAAATCCCTGGCCAATGCGTTGACAAACAGGCGGCTCGCCCAAAAACATGGGGATATTCGCAAAAAGCATACATGGAAATAAGCCCGCCCATGCTTGAACCTGCGATAAAGGTATTTTCAGCATTTTTATGGGTAGAAAACGTACGGTCAATAAACGGTTTCAGCTCCTCTACGATAAAGCGTAGGTAATTATCTGAAACGGGTTGAAAGACCTTATCTGTTCGCCCCATTTTTTGTAGTTGTTCAATCACAAACTGTTTTTGATCAGGCGACAACGCTTGAAATGGTTTTTGAGGGAAATAATCCGCATGACGCCCTTGTCCTACGTTCCAAATCCCAACCACAATGCACGATTTCGTCGTTTTGTTTTTCCGCAACTGTTCAATTGTCTCATCCACTCCCCACTCTTGGTGGTTCCACGAGGTAGTCGAATCGTAGAGCATTTGGCCGTCGTGCATGTAAAGCACTGCATACTTACGATCAGCTTGGTAGTTGGCAGGTAGCCATACATCTACGTTACGAGCGGCAACGTATTTTGAAGCAAAATTTTCAAATCGCTTTACGGTCCCAGAGGATGGCGTCGGCAATTTGTCTTGCGCCCTACTCACCTGAATACTAATTATCAAAAGTAAGCCGTAGTGCAAAAGGATTCGGGTATAAATTTTAAGATAACTCACTGGCTTTAAGCATATAACCGTGGATAAATATAACTGCATAAAGGCTGAGGGTTAGAAAAAAGCACCGACAAAAATTTATCGGTGCTTTACACTTCAACCTATTAGTTGTCAGTTTATTACTTATGAAATTTTATTTTTTCGTCAATTTATACGTTGGTTTTGCCATCACCGTAAAGTCGAGGACAATGTCGTAAGTCCCTGCTTTTACGGCAATGTTTGCGCCCCCCGCTTCCATCACACCATCGGCTTTATCGTCACCGTAGTTTACGGCCCAATCGTCGTTTTGGCGGAACTTGATTTCTCCATCGACTAATTTGATACCATTTAATTTCCAAATTCCTTCATTGCCAAAATCAGGTGTAAATTTCGTATCAGGTCCATTCCAGCCATTCGGTGCGGCGCTTCCTACCACTCCCCATACTTTGAAAGGAACAATGGTGTATTTCAACGACTTGAAATCAACGGTAATCAAATACAAGCCCGCTTTAACGACAATATTGTCGCCTCCTGCTTCGAGCGTACCGTCGGCTCCTTTGTCTCCATAATTTACTGCCCAATCTTCATTCTGACGGAACTTAATCTCACCGTCTTTCAGGGTGGCAATTGCACGCCACTGATCAGAGGATGGATCATAGACGAACGGTACGTCTGGCGCACTCCATCCGCTTGGTGTTGCGCTACCAACTACTCCCCACGAGAATTTGTCAATGGTATATTTAGAAGCACCTGCATCAAACGTAATTTTATAGTTTCCTTTCTTAACTACGATGTTGGCACCTCCAGGTTCAAGAGTTCCATCGGCGCCGTTATCACCCAAATTAACATCCCATTTATTGTCTTGACGGAATTTGATTTCACCATCCATCAAAGCTACATACGCTACGTACACATTGGCTTTATCTGATTTGTAAAAAGGCATATCAGGGCCGTTCCATCCGTTGGTAGTTGCACTTCCTACCACTCCCCAGTTGGTTGAAAGATCTAACTTGTCCAAGTAAGGCGTTGCTTTGACCGACATAACTGTCGAGGAAAGTATCGTACTTCCACCCAAAAACGACTGAACTTTGATATCAATATCGCCAGCCGTAGCTGCTTTCAACCCAAGTTTTAATAAAATCGGGTTGAGTTCAGAAACTTTAAACGTCTTTTTCAACTCCGTTCCTGTCGTAATAGAAGCTCCGTTGGCAAAATCACCTCCTTTTTTATCAATCAAGATGGTATAATTGGCAGGCGCATCAAAACCGTAATCAGGTTTTGCCCAAGAAATCGTGAGAGCATCTTTGTCCGCATTTTCTTTGGTTAGCACCACTGTTTGCGACGATACCGCCACCACAGGCACCGCCCCCGAATTGAGTACGGCCTTTATTTCATCTTTTTCGCATGAGGCCAGCATCGTCGTCGCAACGACCGCGAATAAGCATTTATGAAACCACTTTTTCATTTGTCTTTTCAATTTTTGAAGATTAATACCCCGTGTTTTGAACCAAGTTTGGATTTGCCGTTAAGTCCGTCGAAGGAAGTGGGAATATTTTCAAATAATCCTGAACCCCAGCACCGTCTTTAACGCCACCTTTCCACGCCCACAAATACGAAGCTCCAGTAAACTTGCCATAGCGAATCAAGTCGGTACGACGGCTTCCCTCCCACGATAATTCGCGCGCACGTTCAGCCAACACAAAATCGGGAGTCAATTCTGAAGAAGTGATATTACCAGCGGCACTTCCATAAGCACGAGTACGGATTTTATTGACATACTCCAACGCCAAGGCTTTATCTCCTGCCCCACGTGCAGCAGCCTCCGCATATATCAAATAGGCATCTGCCAAACGGAACATTGGAAAATCGGTATCAGGGTGAGTTAGGTTGCTTCCTACTTTACCCGCCGATGTTACGTTTTTAAACTTAGGCATGGCATAACCGTCTGTAAATGTGCTTAGCTCATTGATTTCAAGTTTTTGTCCATCGGTATAAAACATCGCACGTTTGTCGGTCTTACCTGTTGGGTCAGCAAAAAGCTTTACAAACGACGGCGTCACACGAACACCACCCCAACCACCATCGATTCCATAGGCCGATGCGGGCATTGAACCTCCCACGGGCGCATGACACAAGAAAGTCATTCCACCCCAGGTTTGGCTACGAGTTCCATCAGCAACCAACGCCCAAATAATTTCTGATGAACTTTGATTATCTGCTTTGAACAAGTCGTCGTATTTTGAATGAAGCACATACCCCGCGTCAATGACTTTCTTAGCGTACGTTGCGGCATCTGCATAACGGTTTCCTTGCCCTTGAGCTTCGGCATTGAGATACAATTTTGCCAACAACATCCAAGCTGCTGCTTTATCAGCACGAGCGTATTCATTTTTACGAGCGTCAACTAACTCGCCGTCAATGGCTTTTAATTCAGATTCGATATACGCAAACAAATCTTTCGCATTTGTTTGTTTTGGAGGTGCCGAACCAACTACGTCATTCTCCGTCACAAAAGGTACATTTCCTCCAAATAAATCCAAGGCGTGCCAGTAGCTCAATGCGCGCAAGAAACGAGCCTCAGCACGAAGCGCTTTTGTTTCAGTCAAAATAGCCCCAGAAACCCCTCTTTCGGTTAATTTAGCATCACTAGATTCGCGAATAAACTCATTACAAGATGCAATTTGGTAGAATACACGGTTGTAAAATCCACGAATGAAGGGGTTATTTGACGACCATTTCATGTAATTAATTTCGGGCAAACCTGCATCACTCCACGCAATTACGGCTTCGTCGGTCGGGATTACTTGCAAATACCAATAGTTACGCAAATAACTCGAAAACCCTTCGTCCATGCCTTTGATGTCCTTGGTACGGTCGTCGCCCGCAGGGCCTTGCTGCCCCGTCAACATCAAACCTGCGTATAATTTTGCCGCAACTTGTTTGTACGCCGCAGGGTCGTTGTACACCGTGGCAGACGTAACCTCATTGAACGGCTGACGGTCAAGGTCTTTGATACAAGAGGACATCGTCAAGGCCAGTACGATTCCTCCGAGTACAGTATTTTTAGAAATGAAATGTTTCATTTTTTGTCAAGTTTCGATTAGAATCCGATGTTTAAACCAAGAGTAAACGTGCGTGGAATGGGATAAATATTATTGTCAATTCCCCCACTCACTTCAGGGTTAAGACCTGTATATTTTGTAATCACAAATACGTTTTGAACGGTTGCAGAAAGACGTGCCGTCGATTTTCCTCCAAAGGCATTTCCTAAATCATAGCCTGCAAAAGCGTTGTCCATTCGCAAAAATGAGCCGTTTTGCATGTAGTAATCTGAGAAATACTGAGGCGTAGCAAACAAGGTTGTCAGTACATTTGGTACAACGTTGCCCAAAGAGTTATTAGCCCCCTGGAAGGCTTGCAATACCCCATTGGTTGACAGAATATTGTTGTACACGTAATTACCAAAGTTGCCACGAAGAACAAAACCTCCACTCCATTTCTTGTAGGTAGCTTGGGCATTAAAACCAATAAATACACGGGGTGCGGGAGATTGGTAGTGATAGTAATCGTCAACGGTGATTTTGCCATCACCATTGCGGTCTACGTACACTCCTTCCACTGGCTTGCCAGAAGCGTCATATGCTTGTTGAGCAACGAAGAACGAAGAAGCAGGGTAGCCAACCGAGTGGATTTGAATCGTACTACCTACTCCACCTGCAATTCCACCCACTAGTACACCTTTATAGTTAGGGTCGTTGGCAGAGGTTAACTTAGTGATTTTGTTTTCATTGTAGGTTGCATTAAAACCTAAATCAAGGTTGAAATCTTCTTTGCTGATAGCATTGTAGTTCAACAACAACTCTAAGCCTTTGTTTTCGATAGAACCTACGTTCGACAAGATTTCGTTGGTAAGATTGGTACCTGCCGCCACTGGAACGACATTCAACAAGTCAGACGTATTTTTGATGTAGTAGTCGATGCTACCCGATAAACGAGCTTTTTTGAAAGCAAAATCTAACCCGACGTTTTGAGTGATGGTTTGTTCCCATTTGATGCTAGCGTTGTATCCTTCAGCACGGAGCGTTGTATAATAGTTTGTTCCCAAAAGCTGTTGTGCAGTAGCTGTACTTGGGGTATAACGTGCCAAATAAGCGAAGTTTTGGCCCACATCCTGTTGGCCTGTCACCCCGTAACCCAAGCGTAGTTTCAAATCTGACAACACATTAGAACCTTTTAAGAAGTCCATTTCGTTGATTTTCCACGCAAAAGCCGCCGACGGGAACGTTCCCCAACGGTTTTCTTTGGCAAAACGCGATGACCCATCGCGACGAAGGGTAAAAGTCAGCAAGTAACGGTCTTGAACGTTCAAATTGGCACGGCCGAAAAACGACACCAATGTATTTTGGGTTTTGTAGGGGCTATCGTTGAGCGTTTTGGTTTCAGCTTCGTCTTTGGTGATGCTCGTTGTAGAATTAACAAAATCTTGGTAAGAATACCCCGCCATTAAGTCCAGACGTGTGTTTTTGGTAATGTCTTTGACGTAGTTAAGGTAAAAATCCAACAGTTTGTTGGTACGATCTTGCGTATACACCGTCTTTTCACCACCATTACTAAAGTTAGAAGCAGCCAACGCTGGAATCACTTTCTTACCATCGCTTCTTGACACATCATAACCGACGTTCAAATTGGCGTGTAACTCCGGCAAGAAATGGAATTTATAATCAAATTGAGCATTACCGATGCTACGATTTACCGTCGAACGGTCGTCCGTCAAATTCAACAAACCGAGCGGGTTACGCGTCGCAATGGTATTAGGTTTACCATCGGCATTTACCCATTCAAAATACCCTCCATAGGCTTCTTTACCCGAAAAGATGGGTTGAGTAGGGTCAAAAGCAGCAGCAGCACCGATAGCACCTTGGTTGGCAAATCGGTTTTTAATGGTAGAAGCTTTGACGTTAATGTCTATTTTAAGGTGATTGTCCAAAAGCATCGGGGTCAAGCCCACCGAAGCCGAAGTACGTCCCATGTTTGAGTTCTTCAAAATACCGTTTTGGTTAGTATAACCTACTGATACACGGTAAGGTGTGTTTTTGAACGACCCTGTGATACTCAAGTTATTATCCGAACTAACTGCTGCGCGATAAATTTCACTTTGCCAATCGGTGTTTGCTGTACCTAACAATGATTTTTGGGTAGCGGTACCGTATTGATTCACCAGTGCGCGAAAATCATCGCCCGAAAGTACATCTACCAACCCTGTTTTGAGTCCAACAGAAGCTTGTGTGCTCAAGTTTACGCGCATCACATCGCCTTTTTTCCCTTTTTTAGTCGTAATCATAATGACCCCGTTGGACGCTCGCGAGCCATAAATAGCCGTAGCTGACGCATCTTTAAGGATGTTAAACGACTCAATATCGTTGGGGTTAATTAAGCTCAACGGATTTGCCGCGCCGTTGATAGTAGTGTTATCCAAAGGCACCCCATCAATTACGATGAGCGGGTCATTGCTGGCATTCAACGATGCCCCACCACGAATACGAATCGTACTTCCTGCGCCTGGCGCACCGCCATTAGGGGTAATCTGCACCCCTGCTACTTTGCCCGCTACCAATTGGTCGGGCGTGGCAATGTTACCTTTGTTAAAGTCGGCAGTGGTAATCGTAGCAATAGACCCCGTTAGGTCTTTTTTGCGTTGCGTTCCGTACCCAATCACGACCACTTCAGCCAACTGTTTGTTGTCGTTTTGCAAGGTTACAGAGAGCTGCGTGCGGTTGTTGATGGCAACTTCCTGCGTTGTCATTCCGACAAAACTAAATACCAGCGTTGCGCTGCTTGGCGCTGCAATTTTGAAGTTACCATCGGCATCCGTTTGGGTACCACGTGTGGTTCCTTTCACCAACACACTCACGCCAGGAAGCACCGAGCCGTTGGATTCTTGAACTTTTCCTGACACAGTGATATCCTGCGCCATGGTTGATATGGACACAAAAGCCCACAGCAACATCATCACATTTAGGCGAACTTTCATTCGGCTAAGGACTTTGTACATCGAAATCATCATAGGGGTTTGATGTAAGTTAAATTGGATAATTGGAAAGATTGAAATGGAGCAAACATCATGTTTTATCAATTTCTTCTTGCAAAAGTACCATACTTAACCCCGCTTGTCGTCCCACTTTGCAATAATGGCGAAAAGAGTTGCTTTTTTTTTATAAACAACTATTTATCAGAATCTTACAAAAAAAAGACGTACCACTTTTGGAAGGTGGCACGTCCTACGCCTTAAAATGGCACCCATAATTGGGGTAAAAAGCATTTATTCTTCTTCTATTCGTGATTCAAAGAAGTATTCTCGTGGAGTTTGTTGCGTCATTTTTTTGAAAGCGCGGTTGAAAGCTGTTTTTGAATTAAAACCTACTTCAAAGGCAATCGCCAAAAGGGTAAAATGCTTGTTGCGCGGGTCTTCAAATCGTTGTTTAAATTCCTCGATTCGGTACTCATTGACAAAGTCAAAAAAATTTTTGTTGTAACCTTCATTAATAATTTTTGACAGCAAGTGAGGAGCTAACTTTAATTTTTGAGCCAGTTCATTAAGCGTCAATCCAGGATTGGTGTAAGGCTTATGCTGCTGCATGAATGTTTCGAGTTTGGCCTTATATACGCCCAAATTTTCTAGGGCATCTACCTCTTTTTCCAACACGGGCGCTAGTGTATCGTGCAATGCAATAGTAACCGTTGGTTCCTCAGTAGGTTTCAAAAAGGGTTGAGGCTTGGCCTGTATTTTAAAAATTTCGGGTTGGTAGATGGCAAAATACCCCAAGAAATAAGGAATGGTTGAAAACGCTAACCAAATGGTGTCTATACTCTTATAAACAAGAGTGTTGGTTTCAATTTCAAACGTGTACCCAATGCCAAATAAAATACCCGAAAAAAACCAAAGTATCAAACAAACCAACTGCAAGCCAAGCACAGTGGATAAATACTGTAAATTATGTTCTGACGAAGACTGATTGACCGCTAAGGCTCGGTACGAACGAATCGCTCGGTAATTTACCAGCCAATAATATAAATTGGTAAACAACGCCACCGTACCTGCGCCCCAAAATAGCCAAATAATGTCAAGCTCACGATTCACAATTTTAAGTTGTAAGCGTTTGTTTTCCATGAAGAACAGAGGAAGATATACAAAAAGTTGAATACCTGGTAGCACAAAATGCCCCCACCAATGCCGTGGAAATTTGGGGATTTTAAACAAAAGTTTTTGGAGGTAAAAGTAGAAAAGGGGCGAATACAGAAACAATGCAAAATAAGGCACAAGCAAGAGTTTTGTGTATTCTTGGGCTACTTCGCGGTAGGCACTTACTACTTTTATGGCTACGATAATCGCCATGAATGCCAGCGATACTACCAACCAGCGATTAGCCTGTCGGTTATAATCTTGCATTGAAGTAATGGCAATAATCAACAAAATGCTTTGAAAAGCAGAAAACAACAGCAACAAATCATAGATGGAGATGGATCGAAACGTACCCGAGAGATCTTCCCAACTATCTATAGCTACCTCAATATTTTCATTGTTCATCATTTGACCTCGGTATAAAATTCGGTTAGGGCGGGTTTTCCCGTTTTCATAGCCCTCCACGCTGTTCCAATCACCTCGGGTAAATTTATATTCTAACCTTGGCAAATCAGAAGCAACCGTAACGCGGTAGGTGCCATCTACTTGTTTTCTCAACCGAAAATCTTCATCACCTGCGTGCCAATTGTTGAAATTTCCTGAAATATAAATCGACGCGTCTTTGGGGGTATTGGAGGGAATCTCCTTAATGACAAAGCGGTACATTACCCTGGCTTCCCATCCCTGAATCTTCAGTTGGATTAGCTTCGGGTTTTGTTCAGAAAAACGATAATATACCCTATCTGGACGACTTTTACCGCTGCTATCACCCTCTACTAACCCCCAACTCCCTTGCGTTATCTTATACTTGAAATTTGTGAGGGTATCGGATAGATTCAAAAAATATAACCCTGAAGACTCTTTTTTGAACTCCAAACTCGAATCACCAGGTTGCCAATTGTTGAAGTCACTCGCCAAAAATAACCGCTGGTTTGCTGTTTTAAATGGCGCGTGATACACCACTTCCAGCCGAATTTGCCCCATGGCAATCATCGGCAAGACGAGTCCCCAAAAACAGCACCACCAATTCTTCATCTCAATTTAGTATTAAGTCCAATTAAATGGCAATAGGAGCTTTAATGGCTGGCCACGGATTGTAATTTTCGAGGGTAAAATCCTCAAATGTAAAGTCAAATACACTCTTCACGTCGGGATTGAGCTTCATCGTAGGCAGTTCTCTTGTCTCACGACTAAGTTGTAACTCAACTTGTTCCAAATGGTTAAGATAAATATGGGTATCTCCACCCGTCCAAATAAAATCACCGTAATCAAACCCACATTCTTGAGCAACCATCATTGTTAACAGCGCATAACTAGCAATGTTGAAAGGCACGCCCAAAAATACATCGGCACTACGTTGGTACAACTGACAAGATAATTTTGGCTTCCCGTCGCGGGTTGGGGGGCTAACATAAAACTGAAACAAGGCATGGCAAGGACTGAGAGCCATTTTTGGTAAATCAGCAGGGTTCCAAGCCGAAACGAGAATTCGACGAGAATCGGGGCTGTTTTTCAATTGTTTCAACACATCCATAAACTGGTCAATCACCTGTCCGTTAGGAGCTTCCCAGCTACGCCATTGTTTTCCATAAACGGGCCCTAAATTGCCGTCGGCGTCGGCCCATTCATCCCAAATACTTACACCGTTGTCTTTGAGGTACTTGATATTAGTATCGCCTTTCAAAAACCACAACAGTTCATAAATGATTGATTTGGTATGGACTTTTTTGGTGGTTACCAGCGGAAACCCTTTTTGTAAATCAAAACGCATTTGGTAACCAAACACACTTATTGTTCCCGTACCTGTTCGGTCGGTTTTGCGGGTTCCGTTGGCTAAAATATGGCGAAGTAAGTCGTGGTATTGTTGCATTGTTATCTAATTTGAATCATCAAAAATACAAACCCTGTGCGAAAAAAAACCACAAATTACTCAAAGTTAGAAGCAATATAAGAAGAGTTTTTAAGCCTTAACAGCTGACTTTCAAAATGTTGAAATGCCTCCAGAGAGCGCAATTTCCCAAAATCAGAAATATTTTCAGCAACTAAATGGGAAAGCCTATTGACATTCAGATTAGTCAATTCACGCCCTGAAAGTTCACTAGCATATTGATGAACTTCTGGTCTTGTTTTGATTTTTCGCTTAGATAGCTTTGCCTCAACAAAGTTGGTACGAGGAAGCGTTTTTAATTGAAGATTTGTATTTCTACCTTTATTTTGATCTTGACTAACGGATATTCTATTATCATGAGTTTCTATAAATGCACTTGCACTTCTCCTAACCCCATCTCGAATAGAAAGTGCCACTTCTAGTAAAGTTTTATTTGCTAGTTCTCCCAAAAATTTCAGTGTATCAAAAAGATTCGATTTCCCTACTCCATTTGTACCCGCAATACAAATGAAGGCCCCAAAATACAACTCAACATCATAGAGGTTCTTAAACCTGTTTACTTTTAATCTCGTAATCATAAAAAGTTTCTCGATACGAAATTAAAGATTTTCCTAATATTTATTCCAAAATTCTACTCTCCCATCAACTCCTTCAAAATTTTCTGAGCAGCAATGGAGATGATAGTCCCTGGGCCAAAAACACCTTTTACCCCTGCTTTGTACAAGAAATCGTAGTCTTGGGGAGGAATCACGCCCCCCGCAATCACCACAATATCTTCGCGGCCTAGTTTTTTGAGTTCTTCCATTAATTGAGGAACGAGGGTTTTGTGTCCCGCCGCCAAGCTCGACGCCCCCACTACGTGCACATCATTCTCCACCGCTTGGCGGGCTGTCTCTTCGGGGGTTTGGAACAGCGGCCCCATGTCAACGTCAAAACCCAAATCAGCAAAGCTCGTCGCAATCACTTTAGCGCCACGGTCGTGGCCATCTTGTCCCATTTTAGCCACCATCAAGCGCGGACGACGCCCTTCAAGTTCGGCAAAGCGGTCGGCCATCTCGCGAGCCAAACGAAAATTTTCATCATCCGAAACCTCCGCACTATATACTCCTGAAATTGAACGTATCACGGCTTTATATCTTCCAAAAACCTTTTCCATTGCCTCCGAAATCTCTCCCAAAGTTGCGCGCAATCGCGCCGCTTTTACCGCCAAACTAAGCAAATTAGAGTCAAAATCCGTTCCTCCTTGTTGGTGGCACGCCTCCGTAATGGCTTCAAGTGCCGTTTTCACTTTTTCGGGGTCGCGCTCGGCTTTCAAACGATTCAACCGCGCAATTTGAGATTCCCGAACGGCCTGATTATCCACCTCCAAAATATCTAGCGCTTTCTCCGAATCAGGTTTAAATTTGTTAACCCCTAAAATGATGTCTTTTCCGCTGTCGATGCGAGCTTGTTTGCGGGCGGCCGCTTCTTCAATACGCATTTTGGGAAGGCCTGCCTCTATCGCCTTCGTCATCCCGCCCATTTGCTCTACTTCTTCAATCAACGACCACGCTTTTTCGGCCAGTTCTTTGGTCAAATATTCGACGTAGTAGCTTCCTCCCCACGGGTCCACCACGCGGCAAATATCCGTTTCGTTTTGCAAATACAATTGGGTATTCCGCGCAATCCGTGCCGAAAAATCGGTAGGAAGAGCAATGGCTTCGTCGAGCGAATTGGTGTGCAAACTTTGAGTATGCCCCAAGGCCGCTGCCATCGCTTCAATAGCCGTACGAGCCACGTTGTTAAACGGATCTTGCTCCGTCAGCGACCAGCCTGAAGTTTGGCAGTGAGTACGCAACGCCAGCGATTTCTTGTTTTTGGGAGAAAATTTATTCACAATTTTTGCCCACAACAATCGTCCAGCGCGCATTTTGGCAATTTCCATAAAATGGTTCATGCCAATTCCCCAAAAGAACGACAAACGCGGCGCAAAATCATCAATGTCCATTCCCGCCTCCAAGCCCGTCCGTATATACTCCAAGCCATCGGCCAATGTATAAGCAAGTTCAATGTGCGCAGGCGCGCCCGCCTCGTGCATGTGGTAACCACTGATACTTATGCTGTTGAACTTAGGCATAAAGCGGCTCGTGTACGCAAAAATATCCCCAATGATTCGCATACTTGGCGCTGGAGGATAAATGTAGGTGTTGCGCACCATGAACTCTTTTAAAATATCGTTCTGAATCGTCCCCGCCAACTGATCAGGAGAAACACCTTGTTCTTCGGCAGCCAAAATATAAAAGGCCATAATCGGAACCACGGCCCCGTTCATGGTCATCGAAACCGACATTTGGTCAAGAGGAATTTGGTCGAAAAGAATTTTCATGTCTTCGACACTGTCAATGGCTACTCCTGCTTTGCCTACGTCCCCCACTACCCTCGGGTGGTCGGAATCGTACCCACGGTGAGTTGCTAAATCAAACGCCACCGAAAGTCCTTTTTGCCCTGCGGCCAGGTTTCGGCGGTAGAAAGCATTCGACTCCTCCGCCGTTGAAAAACCTGCATATTGGCGCACAGTCCAAGGTTGCATCACGTACATGGTGCTGTACGGGCCGCGCAAAAAGGGAGGAATACCCGCCGCGAACCCCAAATGTTCGGCATCAGCGACATCTGCTTTGGTGAAAATCGTTTTAACTTTAATCCCTTCGGCAGTGACGAAGGGTTTTGCCCCCTCTTGCAATTTGTCATGTTGAAGCAAAGAAGTTGCTAGTTCTTTTTCTATGTTGAGGAAGTTGGGTTTCATATAATTACTTTATCAAAATATTAATTCTAAGTTTTTTTCTCGCAGATGTGCACAGGTTGGATCTCATTTATCAGGCCCCAAAAACGTCGCCAAAGGTTCCCATTCATCCACATTATCGGCGATGAGCTTTAAAATAGCTACAAAAGGCAAAAACAAAACCATGCCCGATACCCCCCAAATAACCCCTCCCAAAAACAACGCTACTACCGACGCCAACGTATTTACCTTTAATTGCACGCCTACCACCCAAGGAAAAATGACATTGGCCTCTAAGTACTGAACGATACCAAAAACCGCCACCACGCCCAACGGATACCAAATAGAATCGTGCATCATCCAAGCAACCGAAATGGGCAGCAATGCCCCAATCGCAATGCCTACGTAGGGAATAATGGTCAAAATGGACGCAATAAAGCCAAATAGAATTGCTTGATTCAGGCCCACAATAGCCAAACCCACGCTGTTTAAAACCCCCACTGTCAAGTACACCAATAATAACCCTTTGATGTAATTGTAATACGTATCAACAGTTTGAACGGATACTTGGCGTACTCGCTCGTGATTAGTCTCTCCAAATAATTGGTACAACCCCCGCATCAACAATTCTCGGTAGCTTAAAAACAGCGCCGTAAAAAGGGGAATAATAACTAGATTGAAAAGCAAACTTGCGGTTGCATTCACTGTTCCTACCAATACTGCTCCCAATCGACTACTTAGGTTATTGGCGCTTTGACGCAACCAATTGATTTGCATATCAAGAGTAATGCCCCAACGAGTCACCAACCATTGCTGTAATTCCACAAGTACTTTGTCACTTTTTACCGTTAATCGCGGTAATTCTTGCCGTAATTCAACCACTTGCCACACCATAACTCCAATCAAGCCCGCACCAATCACAAAAACAATCGCGAGACATGCCGCAATGGCAGCACTTCGGGGCCAACGACGTTGTTCAAGCCACCGACAAAGTGGGTATAGCACCATCGCAATCAACAATCCAAATGCCATCGGAATCGTAATCACTTTGGTAAAATACAGAATCACTGCTCCCATAAGCAGAATTTGCAAATAACGGTTCACTTTATCAGGTGTGGTCATGCGAGTTTGATAGTTTTAGGCCCCGTACACGTTTTGAAACGTACTTTGGAGCAGCAAATCGGGTATTATCTGACGCAGCGGCTCCTCTACCTTTTCAATACAATGCGCCAAATGCAATTTATAGGCTTTCCCAAAAGTCAATAACTCTAACCAATCTTCTATTTGATAGTCCTGTGCAGTTACCCAATGGTTTTGAGCATAGCCAACAAAATCAAAATGAGTTTGCGCCGTCGTTCTTACAAATTTTTGCTGGTTGTTACAGGCCGAATCAATCAGATGTCCCAAAATTTCCTTCTTCGACCACTTGTTAGGGTCTGATTTCTCACCAACTTCAGTTTCGCTAAGCCCCTGTAAAACTAAAACTGGGTATGCTTCTGCTATGACATTCCGTAAATGCTGTGCGGTGTCTTTCATCGTTCAAACGATTGGGCAATTCGACGATTGGTAAGTAATTTAAACGCTGATTGAATAGAATTTTTATCAATAGCGGGAGGCGTCACAACGGTACCATCATCAAATCTAAATTTATTGACGCCCACCATTACGCGTTTTCCCTCTTCCAAAGTTTTAAGCGTTTGTTGGAAATTCTCTTCAATGGCATCTTGGATAAAATTTTGAGCAATTGCCCTCATAAAACCCCCTTTTTCTTCAATAGCCAAAAACAATTCCCAAGCGGCATCGGCCAATTGAAGAGTCAGATTTTCAAGGTAATAACTTCCCGCCGCTGGGTCAATGGTTTTATCCAAGTAACTTTCACCCTTCAACAAAACGGAAATATTTCTAGCAATTCGCTCAGAAAACTCGTCTGTTTTTTGAAAAACTGCATCATACGCGTGAACCGTCAATGCATCACATCCACCCATGACTGCACTCATCGCCTCGGTAGTAGCACGTAACATATTAGTATCGGGCGTTGTTGCCGCATCGTAGAATGTTGATGTATGCGCATGGATGTAGCCATTCGCTCTTTCATACCAACGTTCTGTAGCTGATTTGCCGTTTTGGGTTAACTCGAAACCTAAAAACTGTAAACGGATTTTCTCCCACAAGTACCTCAGTGCGCGCAGCTTCGCAATTTCAAGGAAATAATTTATACCAATAGACAAAGAGAAATATACTTTTGGGAAAATTTCCTCGACCGTAAGCCCTTCGTCGGTGAGTTTATCAAGGTAGGTAACTGCTGACGAAAGCGTAAAGGCCAGTTCTTGAGCGATGTTAGCCCCTGCATTATGAAACGCATGACTACTGACGCACACAGTCCGAAACTGCGGCGATGCCTGAGTTTGACGAATACAATCGGCCAATTCTTCAAAATATGTTTCCGACTGCTCTCCTGTTTGTGCCCAATGCGCCAAGCAGTCGTCGGTCAGCCCTCCCTTCATTTGATAAGGGATAAATCGGAGTAATTCCGAAACGGTAGCCGCTTCTCTCCCTCCCGTTTGAAAAAAAACGGGGGTTTCACTCAACTTTATCCCGTCAAGTACTTTTGCCAAATCAATTTTTTCTTTTTTTGACAAGTCCAGTGTCAACGCATCCACTCCTTTTTGAAGTAGTGCTTTGAGCTGCAAGTTGGTTACTTTTTCGTCCCCTACTTCTACTTTTGATTGATTGAACCAACCTGCATTTTTGGTTTGACAGGCTTGCACCTCACTGATACGCTCATCCACAAGGTCTTCCGCCGAATAGTAAGGTTCTACTAGCATCCCTTCCGGCGTATTCCACAAAAGGGTCGCCTCAAAATCCTTCCCCTTTAGGTCTTTAATAGTTTGCTGTTTCCAAATTTTTTTGGAAACGGGGGAAAATTCGGAGAAAAGAGGTAAGTTCATGGAGTCTTGTACTTTTTGAAGAAAAAATAACTTTATAACGATGGGGTAAAAATAGAGGGAATAACCTTCCGTTTCAAGCCTTCTGTTGGATTTGCTGCTATATATATATAGATAAGTCAGAAAGCCATGATTTTTTGCAGGTTTTACCTTATTTTGACAAAAATCAGGTACTCAAACTTGTTGTTTATGCGTAAGTTTTCCCTAATTTTGCAGCCCTTTGTCCAAAAATAGAGTTGAGTGAACTATCAATTACGCCGCGAAGTCGATGAGGTATGGGAGAAAAGCCTGCAAGTCATCAAGGCCAATGTCTCCGAACAAAGTTTTAAAACCTGGTTTGAGCCGATTGTACCTTTTCGGCTTGATGGGAAAACTTTAACCATACAAGTACCAAGTCAGTTTTTTTATGAATGGCTCGAAGAAAACTATATCCACGTTCTTCGGAGAGCCCTCGACTTTGCTATTGGTCGTGACGGACAGCTCGAATACTCTATCATTGTTGACACAGGTACCGACCGTCAACCACCAATTAAGGTACACGTTCCGACGACCAACTCGCCCGTAGCGGCGGAGGCACGTCAAAAAGCCGCGTCTGAGCCCAAAAAGCCTTCGCCACCGCCCGTTAGAGGTATCGACACCTCAGAACTAGACTTATTTCTCAATGCTAATTACAGTTTTGATAACTACATTGAAGGAGATTGCAACCGTTTGGCCCGATCGGCAGGTATGGCCGTTGCCCAACGCCCGGGTGTTACTTCGTTCAACCCACTACTTATCTATGGGGGGGTTGGCTTAGGAAAAACCCACTTGGTTCAAGCCATTGGCAATCACATTAAAAGTCATTTTGGGGATAAATCAGTTTTATACGTTTCTTCCGAGAAATTTACGAACCAATTTATCAATGCCATCAAAAACAACACCTTACAAGATTTTACCGACTTCTATATGCGGGTCGATACGTTGATTGTGGACGATGTACAGTTTTTGTCAGGCAAAGAAAAAACGCAAGATACCTTCTTCCATATTTTTAATCACTTGCACCAATCGGGGCGTCAAATCATTATGACCTCCGACCGCCGTCCAAGTGAATTGCAAGGACTTCAAGACCGTTTGCTCTCTCGCTTTAAGTGGGGACTCACCGCCGACCTCCAACAACCCGACCTCGAAACGCGGATTGCCATCATTCAGCGCAAACTTCAAGCCGAGGGGATTGATATCGAGGCAAGTGTGATTGAATACGTGGCGCATAGTGTCAATACCAACGTTCGCGAACTTGAGGGCGTGATTATCTCCCTTATGGCGCAAGCATCGCTTGTGCGTCGCGATATTGATCTTGAATTGGCCAAAAGTGTTCTAAAAAATATTGTTTCTGCCGAAGAAAAGGAAGTCAACATCGATACGATTCAAGACATTGTGTCGGACTTTTACGACGTGACGATCGCCGATTTGAAAAGCAAAAGCCGTAAAAAAGAGTTGGTATTTCCACGTCAGGTGGCCATGTATTTTGCCAAAGAACTTACCGATTTGTCCTTGAAATCCATTGGGTATCACTTTGGCGGCCGCGACCACAGCACGGTCATTCACGCCGTTCAAAACATCAGCGATTTGATGGAACAAGACGAAGCCGTCAAAGAAGCACTCCAAAAAATTCGGAGTAATTTTAGATAGGGATTTGGCTCGCCTTTTTTGGGTTGAAAATTTATAAATACAAAGTTCCACCCTTGCTCCACCTCCTCCCGCATACTGCTTTTTCGCTTAGCCGTTGGGATACTTTTATTGCAGCCTCCCCACAGCGGGTGGTGTATGCCTATTCGTGGTACTTGGAGGTGGTTTCGCCGCAATGGCAGGCGTTGGTACTGGAAGAAGAAGGAATTTGGAAGGCCGTCATGCCGCTGCCCATCCAGCCAAAATGGGGTTTAAACGTAGTCAAACAGCCATTTTACTGTCAATTTTTAGAAATTTTTACGGCTCCTTCGGTCGAGCCTACCTCGGTACAAAACGCTTTTTTGGAAACCATTTCTACCCATTTTCGGTACGTTTCTAGCTATTCTGGGCGGTTTTTGGGAGAACAATTTCCACCACAATTTGAGCATCAACACTACTACACGCACCTTTTTCCGCTGGATGCACCCTACCCTACCCTCCGCCAACGCTACTCCCCCGACCGTCGCATGAACCTGCGGAGAGCGTTGAACATTGGATGGGAACTACAAAAAAGCCAAGACCTTATGCCCCTTATTACGCTGTTTCGAGCGCACCACGCGGACCACATCCCCGGGGGCGTTGCCGAGACAGCCTACGAGTTGCTTCAAAACATAACGGCAGCCTTGCAAAACCACCAAGCCGCGCGGCTTGTCTATGCGCTCAAAGATGGAAACATAGAAACAGGAGCGCTGTTTGCCATCCACGACCAGCGGATTATTTATTTGTTCAACGCCGCCTCTCCCATCGGGCGTAAGGGTAATGCCCGCACGTTGTTGATTGACGACCTTATTCAAACCTACGCTAACTCAGGCTACATTTTCGACTTTGAAAGTCCCGAAAAAGCATCCATTGCCTCGTTTTATGCTTCCTTCGGTGCCAAGGCCGAACGGTATTCGGTACTGCATTACAATAATCTACCTTTTCCGCTGAAACAATTACAAGCGTATCGGAGGAAAAAAAGTCAACGTTGACAAATAAATTTAGAGTCATGTTTACCTTCCCAAAAGTTATGAGCTTTGGGGAAGATGACTATTAATCCACAGACGTGGCATTTCGGTGGAAACGCGTAATGATATTGGGGTTGGGGTAGAGTGAAACACCGCTTTGGTCTTTTCCTTCGTAAGGAATAATGGACAATACGTACCGAATACTTTCTAAACGCGCTTTTTGTTTGTTGTTGGCCTTCACAATAATCCACGGACTAAATGAGGTGTGCGTTTTACTAAACATCTGTTCTTTGAACTTCGTGTAGATCGTCCATTTTTCTTGCGCTTGCATATCTACGGGACTCAATTTCCACTGTTTCAACGGATTAGCTTTACGAGATTTGAACCGATTTAACTGTTCTTCTTTCGAAATCGAAAACCAAAACTTGATGATAATGAGTCCGTCTTCGTACAACATGTGCTCAAACTCAGGTACTTGCTGCATAAAAATGTCGTATTGCCCTTCCGTACAAAAATTATTGACTGGCTCAACCACCGCGCGATTGTACCAACTTCGGTCAAAAAATACGATTTCACCACGGTTGGGAAGTTGCTTAGCGTAGCGTTGAAAATACCATTGACCTTTTTCTTCTTCGGTCGGTTTGGGAAGCGCCACTACCCGCATCGCACGGGGATTGAGATGTTCTGTAAATCGTCGAATCGTTCCTCCCTTGCCTGCCGCATCGCGTCCCTCAAACAAAATCGCAATCCGCTTACCTTTGGCCTGAACCCAACGTTGAAGTTTGACTAATTCAATTTGCAATTTCTCCAATTCCTCCTCGTAACGGATGGCGTCCAACACCTTACGAGGGTCAGAATTGTTACGCTTAAACAAATCGAATAAGTCTTTTTTGGTACGAAGGTTACGCAGTTCGGACAACTGAATGGACGCATCCACTTCGTTTGTATCCACGGTAGAATTAGCAACGATAGGTTCTGGAGCTGAGCTTGGGGCAACAACGGGTGTCGAGGACGAAATACGTTTTGTCATAGTGCGACGATGGTTAAAATGTTTGTTTTCAAAACAATCGCTTTCCCACTCCCCTCCTATGACTTTAAATTCACTTCAACGATGATAAAAATCATTTTTACACTTTTGGGGCGTAGACAACATAAAAAAGCCCTTCCGAGAAATAACGCTTAGAAGGGCTAAAGGAAAACTTTCAAAAAGCTCAAAACTTTCAAAAAGTTGGGTTGAAACTCCCAGTAAGTTATCTTATGAAAGCGGCGGAATACGCAACACCTGACCAGGATAAATTTTGTCAGGGTGAGTCAACATTGGCTTATTTGCTTCAAAAATAATTTCGTACTTCATTGGGTCTCCGTAGTACTTGGCAGAAATTTTTGAAAGCCAATCGCCTTCTACAACTGTGTGATACTGAGCTTCTGGAGCAGGTTCTACCACCACCATATTATTATCTACAGCCTCAACGCCTTCTACGTTTCCTACTGCCAACGCAATTTTTTCAGCGTCTTCTTGTTTCGCTACTTCACCTTCAATAATAACAGTATGACCCGCTACTTTTACAATAAGTTTATTATAAGGCAAGCCCAACGTTTTTACGTGTTGAAGCAACGCTCCTGCTTTCAATTCAGCAACTTTTTCAGGTGCCGCATTAGCTTCTTCTTTGCCGAAGATTTTTTCTCCAACACCCTTAAAAAATGACATGAGTCCCATGGTTGAAAAGATTTTGTTTTGTTTATACTATATTTGATTCACTAGACTCAAATCTAAGTGTTTTTTAAGTCCTTGCAAATCTTTAGACCGTTATTTTAGTTTTAAGTCGCACTATAAGTATGAAATTTGCCCTTTTTAGTTCAAAAAATTACGATAAAATCTACTTTGATCGCTATAATACATACCACAAAGTCAAATATTTCGAAACCCCACTAACTACTGAGAGTGTGGATTTAGCCAACGGCTATGACGGGGTATGTGTCTTTGTCAATGACCAGCTCAACGCTGAAGTCATCGAACAACTAGCAGTACGAGGCGTTAAAATTATCGCACTTCGCTGTGCAGGCTTCAACAATGTAGACTTACAAGCAGCTCAAAAACACGGCATTGCCGTTGTGCGCGTTCCAGCATATTCGCCTCATGCCGTGGCCGAACATGCCGTCGCTCTCATTATGACACTTAATCGCAAAACACATAAAGCTTATAACCGCGTCCGAGAAGGAAACTTTACGCTCGAACGCCTCACAGGTTTTGATTTGTACGGAAAAACCGTCGGGGTGGTCGGAACGGGAAAAATCGGTGAGGCATTTGCATTCATTATGAAAGGGTTTGGATGCAAAGTACTGGCTTATGACATTTGTCCCAATCCTGTTCTTATCAATGCAGGAATTCAATTTGTGGAGTTAGATAAGCTATTTGCCCATTCGGACGTAATTTCTCTGCATTGCCCGCTTACTCCCCAAACCAACCGCCTCATTAACAGCGTTTCACTCGAAAAAATGAAGCCAAATGCCATGCTCATCAATACCAGTCGCGGTGGACTTATCGACACCAAAGCAGTGATTAATGCCCTCAAAAACGAAAAATTAGGGTATTTGGGTATTGACGTCTATGAACAAGAAGCCGATTTATTTTTTAACGATTTTTCGGAAAGTATCATACAAGACGATATGTTGATGCGACTGATGAGTTTCCCGAATGTACTTATTACGGCACACCAAGGTTTTTTTACCGAAGAAGCCCTCACGCAAATCGCCCAAGTGACGTTGCAGAATCTTACCGATTTTGAGAATAATCAGCTTTCCGAAACCACCACGTTAATCCGCTGACATAGCAGGGACACGCGCTAACGGTCGGGTTATAAGTAACCCGAATCACTAATTAAACCCCCGTTTCGATTGTGAGCAACCGAAAGCACACTTTAATTTTTAATTCCCAATGCCTCAACCCATGTTTTCATCAACTCGTCTTTGCGTTCTTATCATCCTTTGCCTTTGCGGTATTTTTGCAGCATCGGCTCAGCCCTCGGCCGTTCGTAACCCCAAAACCGACAAAAAGCTCACAGTACTGCTTCAAGAACTCATCAAAGGCCACGAGGGGGACGTGGGAGTTTATGTTCGGAATTTGAAAACAAACAAAATCGTCGAAATCAACGCCGATACACTTTTTCCTACTGCCAGCATGATAAAGGTACCGATTCAGTGCGGGTTGTTTGACAAAATCAGTAAGGGTGAATTAAAATACAATGCCATTCTTACCTACAAAGATTCGCTCCACTACGATGATGGGATTGTAGGCTCGCTCAAAGACGGCGCAAAAATTCCGTTGAGCGAAGTAGTAATGCTCATGGAAACCGTTAGCGATAATACTGGTAGCCTTTGGTGTCAAGCCTTAGCGGGAGGCGGAAAAAGTATCAACGAATGGTTGGATAAAAGCGGATTTACCGCAACACGGGTCAATTCGCGTACCCCTGGCCGCGAAGCCAATCGCACGCGTTATGGCTGGGGACAAACCAGCCCCCGCGAAATGGCCGAGCTCATTGCAATGATTCGTGCAGGTAAAGCCATAAGTCCCGACGCCTCCGACCGAATGTATCGTAATTTAACCCGCCAGTATTGGGACGGCGAAGGGCTTTCACAACTTCCCCCAGAAATCAAAACCGCATGTAAAAATGGAGCTGTCAATCGCTCTCGTTCGGAAGCCGTCTTGGTTCATGCTCCCCACGGAGAATATGTATATTGTGTCATTACCAAAAACAACAAAGACGAAAGTTGGACGTCCAATAATGCTGGTTATGTTTTACTTAGAAAAGTAGCAAAAGTGCTCTGGAATTATTACGAACCCAAATACCCCTGGCAGGCTCCAGCCAATTTTGAAAAATGGTACCAAGAAGCAGTAGAATAAACGAATCATAAGCAAAAAAATACCCCAAAAAAGCACATATACTTTTTCGGGGTACACTTTACACTTACACTTGTTTTAATCAGTCACCACCTGTGACTAGTACAATTTTGCTACGGCTTCTTTGATTCGACGGCACGCTTCGGTCAAATTTTCGTCAGACGCGGCCGTAGAGATACGCATACAGTTGGGCGCTCCAAAACCAGAACCTGCTACTGTAGCTACAAACGCTTCGTTGAGCAACCACATGCAAAAATCATCTGAGTCATTGATGGCCGTTTTACCATCCGTTTTGCCGAAATAATAGCTAATGTCTGGGAACGCATAAAATGCTCCTTGTGGCATATTTACTTTAAACCCTGGGATTTCTTTCAACAAACCAACTACCAAATGACGGCGACGGTCGTAGGCTTCGCACATTTCTTTTGCGGCATCTTTAGGGCCTGTGATGGCAGCCAACGCAGCACGCTGTGAAATTGAACCCGTTCCCGAAGTTACTTGGCCTTGCAATTTTTCTACCCCATCAGCAATCCACTTAGCCGCACCGATGTACCCAATGCGCCATCCTGTCATGGCATAGCCTTTGGCTACCCCATTTACGGTGATAACACGGTCGTGAATTTCGGCTACTGAACCAATGCTAAAGTGGCCTTGTGGCGTAAAGTTGATGTATTCGTAGATTTCGTCGGCCAAAACATATACGTTTTCGTATTTTGCAATCACCGCTGCCAACGCACGAAGTTCTTCCTCGCTATATACCGAACCCGTTGGGTTGTTAGGAGAAGCAAACATGACTACTTTGGTACGGCTCGTAATGGCCGCTTCCAATTGCTCAGGGGTTACTTTGAAATCATTCTCAAAGCTACCATCCACAATCACCGATTTACCTTCCGCCAACTTCACCATTTCGGAGTAGCTCACCCAGTAAGGTGACAAAATCACCACTTCGTCGCCTGGGTTTACCAATACCTGAATTACATTAGCCAACGAATGTTTAGCGCCCGTTGAAACCACAATGTTTTCAGGTTTCCAATTTATATTATTCTCGTTTTTAAATTTATCAGCAATGGCTTTGCGCAAATCGACATAACCTGCCACTGGCGAATAGCCGTGATAGCCTTCGTCGATGGCTTGCTTTGCAGCTTCGCAAATATGCTTGGGGGTCTTGAAGTCGGGCTCACCAACGCTCAAGCTAATCACTTTATGACCTTGTGCGGCGAGTTCACGCGCTTTTTTGGTCATTCCCAACGTAGAAGACTCTTCTAACGCGTTAATGCGGTCGGCCAAAACACTGGCCGTTTCTACAACAGCAGACATAGTAAGTTGTTTTAAAAAATTTGCGCGCAAAATTACGATTGTACGCAAAAAAATCCTATTTTTATTTCAATTATATCAACTATAACCCATGTCTATTGCGTATTTGCAAACGCCCCTTGGAATAGCTCACATTGAAGGTGATGACGACGGAATCCAAAAAGTGACCATTACAAGCGATGCCTTTCCTGCCGTCGGCGCCCCAAATTGTGAGACAGTTCAAACCTGCGTAACCCAGTTAAAAGAATATTTTGAGGGAAAACGTCAGAAGTTTGACCTAAAGCTAAATCCCAAAGGTACTGATTTTCAACAACGCGTTTGGCAGGAACTCCTTTTTGTGCCTTTTGGACGCACGACTTCCTATTTGGAGCTTTCAAGGCGATTAGGCGACGAAAAAGCCATTCGTGCCGTGGCAGCCGCTAATGGCAAAAATCCCATTTGGCTCATTGTACCGTGTCACCGCATCATCGGTTCTGACGGTAGCCTTACGGGCTACGCGGGTGGACTTTGGCGTAAAAAATGGCTCATAGAATTTGAAAAGGGAGGTTTGCAGGGAAGCTTATTTTAGTTGACATAAAATAAAAAAAAGGACTTGAATCACGCCGTTGCTTTAATAGCTACTACATGGTAGGTCAAAACTGTTGTGAGCGTACCTTTATTTTCAGGCTTCACGAGTGTTTCTAGTGTTCCAGCAGGCAAGTTGTCAAAAGCAACGTTTGTTAGGGCAAAAACCGTAAACGGGCCTGCACTTTGCAAAGTTTCTACTAAACCTGCCGCCTTTACTGCTGCTAGTAGTGTCGTGTGGTCTTTAGAATTAACCGCATTTTGCACGATGTTTTTCGATGGATACATTGGTACGCCACCTATATAAAAAACAAAAGCCTTCCAAATTGGAAGGCTTTTTCTGTCGGGATGGCAAGATTCGAACTTGCGACCTCCTGGTCCCAAACCAGGCGCGATGACCGGACTACGCTACATCCCGATTCCTGCTATTTCAAGCAAGCGGAGGGAGAGGGATTCGAACCCTCGGTACCCTTGCGAGTACGGCAGTTTAGCAAACTGCTGGTTTCAGCCACTCACCCATCTCTCCGTTTAAAGGCTGAATGATAATTTAAAACCGCGTTGGTTTGTCATTTATCGAGGCGCAAATATAGCGGTTCTGAGATATTTAAAACAAATTTTTTTACAAAAAAACTTATATTTTTTTACACCAAAAAGTGCATTTCTGTTAAAACAGCCTCAATATCAGGCACTGAACGATACAATTCTTCAAAAGAATTTATGACAAAATAATGGTCTTGAAATCGGTCAATGTGGTAAGAAGACGCTAAAAGCTCTCTCACATCAAAACGAATTTTGGGAACATCCGCACGGAGGCAATAGGTACTTTCCCCAATCGAGGACAAAATTCCTCCACCGTAAATTTTGAGTCGGTTTTCTTCTTCAATCAACCCAAACTCGACGGTGTACCAATACAAACTCCCGATTTGCTCAATGGCTTCGGGGATATCGAGCCACCGCAAAGCCACTTTACTTAATTCTGCCATAAAATCACAGAAGGGCTGATGCGCCAACAGGCCAACAGCGGCACGTGCCCAAACGTATCGTGAAACATATCGGGTTCTTCCAAATAGGCCAACTGCTCGGGCGTACGTAACCAAGTAGAAGCGGGGAATTTTTTGTTGGCCAACAGTTCAAAAAAATCACGTTCTGGAATCAAACCCGTCACAGGCTCCACTTCCCAGCCTGTCAGTACCCGTAATCGTGGATTGGTTTCAGTTTCAAAATTGGGGATATGATTGGCGACAAATCCCACTTTTTCGATTCCTTCTACGTACGTTTTACTCGCCATGAGCGGCAATTGTTCCATTTGCCGCTCAAACAACGTTCTCCACACTTGGTGATCGCTGGGCGAATAGTTATTAAAGTCCTGTTGCATTATTCTAACCGTTAAGTGCTACAACGTTCCTCTCAATTCTTGTTCACGCTCGATGGCCTCAAACAGTGCCTTAAAATTTCCTTTACCAAACGACTTCGCTCCTTTACGCTGAATGATTTCAAAAAACAGGGTCGGGCGTGGCATAATAGGTTTGGTGAAAATTTGGAGTAAATACCCCTCGTCATCGCGGTCTACTAAAATTCCTAATTTGCGTAAAGGCCCTAGGTCTTCATCAATGTGACCTACGCGCGACAGCAATTCATCGTAATAAGTAGTGGGCACTCTCAAAAACTCAATGCCTCGGTTTTGCAATTCGGTCACCGTTTCGATGATATTATCAGTAGCTACGGCAATATGCTGCACCCCTGCTCCACCGTAAAAATCCAGGTATTCTTCTACTTGAGATTTTTTCTTTCCTTCGGCAGGTTCGTTGATAGGGAATTTGATTCGTCCGTTTCCATTACTCATTACTTTACTCATAAGCGCGGTATAATCGGTCGAAATATCTTTGTCATCAAACGACACCAACTGATTGAAGCCCATCACATTGGCATAAAAATTCACCCAAGGTAACATTTCGTTCCAGCCTACATTTCCTACCATGTGGTCTACGTATTTTAAACCAATCTCAGTAGGGCGATAAGTAGGATTCCATGATTTAAAACCTGGCAAGAACACGCCTTTGTATTGGCTTCTTTCCACAAAAACATGAACGGTATCCCCATACGTATGAATACCCGAACAAACCACTTTCCCAAACGCATCTGCTTCTACCACAGGCTCAAAATAAGGTTTTGCCCCACGGCGAACCGTTTCTTCAAATGAATACTGCGCATCGTCCACCCACAGGGCAACCACTTTAATACCATCGCCATGCTTATCAATATGTTTCCCGATTTCAGTGTCACCCTGAAGCGGCGACGTTAGGACCAATCGAATTTTATCCTGTACCAACACATACGACTCACGGTCGCGAAGGCCTGTTTCTAAACCTGCATACGCCAAGGGTTGAAAGCCAAAAGCAGTCTGAAAAAAATGCGCTGCTTGCTTAGAATTTCCGACATACAGCTCCACATAATCAGTGCCGTTGAGCGGCAAAAAATCGGTGGTTGCTTTTACTTCTTCTTCAAAATCTAACGCTATACTGTTCATATCTTTCTAATTTTTAGAATATTGAGTACTAAGTTTACGTTTGTTGATGAAGTGTGAATATTTATTTGTTTTACTAATTATTAATTTACTTACAATTATATAAACAATTTTTTATAATTACAATTATTATTTTATAATGCAAAAAAAAGTCGCGCCAGTGTTAATTGGCGCGACTTTTTAGATTAAAAGCTAAGTGAGCTTTTTTACAATGGTTTGGTCTGGTAAACGATTTCAGCTAAATACCCAATAGCATTGAATCGAAGAATAGCTTTTTGGGCTTCTGATTTCTGGGTAATATCAGTGCAGTGAGGGCCTTTTTCAAAAAAATAGACATAAAACTTTTGGTCACGCCCTGCCAACTGATGAATGTCGGGACGACCCAGAAGTTGCCCCACTTCGTCAATGTGTTTTTTTAAGAGTTGTGACTCAATTTTTTTAAAATCTGCCACTTGGTTTTTGCGAACCCCTTCGCACCCTCCCCGGTCGCTACGCCATTTTTTTAGGTCTAACGTCCCAATTTTATCGGGCGGGGCGGCACAGTTTGTCATTATAAGCAATAGAACTCCTACCCAAAAACTATTATTATTGGTTTTCATTGGTCTTTTTTAATTAAAACTACGCTTTCTCATTTTGGTTTTCGGTTGTAACCACGGTTTCGGTTGTAAGCAACCGAAAGCACGTTACCAAAAACTACTGTGCGAGAGTTTTATTGTTCTTGGTATAGCACTTGTACTAAAGTTTGACCAACGGCTTTGAGCGTTGTTGGGTCAATGTTACGCATATCGTCTGTATGGGTATGCCAAGCGTCAAAAAACGTTTTGGTAGGGTTATTCATTTGCAAATGAATGATGTCCACCATCGGAATTTTGGCCGTTTCATTAACTGGTAAATGGTCGTCGGTAATCGCTGCGCCGTCTTCTTGAATAAAATACGAACTATATCCCAGCTGCCCCGCAACATTCCAAATATTCCGCGTGATTTCGCCCGCATATTGATTTGAAAAGGCTTCTTTAGGGAATGTTGCGCCTTTGGCTCCTACCATGTCCAACAATACCCCATAATACGCCGTATAATTGGGTACGTGCTTATTGGCCGCCCAATACTGCGAGCCTAGGCAAAAGCCTGTGAATTTATCTTTAGCCACTTCGGCATTTCCTCCGTCTTCTACGTCAAAAAACATAATATCAACACCTACTGATGGTTTTTGGGCTGCTTGCTGAATCACTCTTGCCAATTCAAGCAGGACACCGACTCCACTTGCCCCATCATTAGCGCCATCAATAGCTCCTTTTTTATTAGTAGGGTCTTCGTCGGCGACAGGGCGACTATCCCAATGCGACGCCAGCAAAATTCGCTTGGTGGCTTGTAGGTTGATACTCCCAATGATATTACGGGCATTGAGTTTTGACCCATCGTAATGCGTTGCCGTAAATTTTTGCTCCGTCACCGTACAACCAAGTCGTTTCAATTCTGCGACCAAGTAATCCCCACATTTTACGTGAGCCGACGAATTAGGCACTCTAGGGCCAAATTTTACTTGATTATCAACGTACTTGTAGGCCGAATCGCCACTAAATGCGGGCGTTTTTACAAGGGTAGAAGTCGTTGATTCTACCGTTTGTTCAGAGGAAGATGAACTTGTACTGGTGTTACAATTCCAAAGCGTCACAGACGCTAGTGCCGCTACCACCCACTTTATTGATTTAAGCATGGAGTTTTTTATGATGATATTTTGAAAGTGTAAAAGTACGGTAAAGAAGGGAATCTATGTCAATTTTAGGTCAGAAGTGGCCTACAGTTTTACAATTTTAATGGCTTTTTTTAAGGAACTATTCTCGTATACTTTCAGAAAATACATCCCTTTCGACAATGAGTTAGGGGTTGTATCAACATAAACCGTCGTGTTGACCACTGTAATTTGTGCTTTACTTATGTCAATGATACTCCCCGTTTCGGTCACTAACTCAAAATAGAGCGAGTTGGGCTGAAGCCCTTGGGGCAATTTGATATTACATACTTGCTCAAAAGGATTAGGGTACACTTCCCATTCGTTCAACGTTTGGGTGGGGTGCACGGCAATCTGTATTATTACAGTACTGACCAACGCCGAGTCATTTAAGGCCGTCGCTTCGAGGGTATATTGTCCCGCAACGGGCACAAACCCTTTTTCTTCATCAAACAAGGCAAAAGGAAAACGAGTGGCTGTATATGATTTGGAATAGGGGCCTTTAAGCTTAAAATTCACTTTAGTGGCAGGTGCTTCGCTATTGGCATAAATGGTAAAACTCGTAGGCAGAGTCGCTTCCTCCAATACCTCCCCATTTTCTAGTACTCCCAAACTTTTTCGTAACCCTGCTTTTCCCGCTTGAATCAGTTCAAAACTCAATTGCGGCTGTTTTACTTCAATTTTAAAGGTAGTCGTTGTTGCTGTTTCATCATCATCCACGGCGCGTAGTGTTACTGTAAAAATTCCCGAGGCCGAAGCCGTCCCTGAAATCACGTTATTTTTGAACGTTAACCACGAAGGCAAATTCGGTGCTTCTACTCGATCAATGTAGCCGTTGGTATCGTAAAAAAGTGAGTCCGAAATTGGGTAAGAAAAGCGTTGTGTCACGTACAATTGAGCATCTGGAGGCGTAAAACGAAGAACAGGGGGCACATTCTGAGTTCCATTTATGTCAACCTTTATAACAAAAGCGGTTTCTACCGAATCTCCTCCATTATCGTACGCCCTAACACCAATGTTGTACACACCCAGCTGGGTTGGGGTTCCATTCAGCGTTGACGTGGAAGCAATATAGGTTAACCAAGATGGAAGGCCAACGGCTTTTACTTTGGTAATTTCTCCGTCAGGGTCAGTAAAAATAGCGGTCGGAACCTTGAACCGAAACGCTTTATTTTGGGCAATTGTTTTTTCGGGCAAAAGTTGTTTTACGATGGGCGAACGATTCAATACTTTTACTTTAAACGAAGTCTCAGCGTAGGAACTATCATCGTCAATTCCTCGTAATGTTATGATAAACGTGCCCTGTTCCTGCGGATAGGCCGAAAATCCCTTTGAGTTGAAAGACATCCAAGGACGCAATCCAATGGCTTGTGTTCGCACAATCACTCCATCGGGGTCGTCAAAAATCTCGCCTTGAATTGGATAGGAAATAACTTGGTTGAGGGCCGTCTCAAAATCGGGCACTGTACGCTTGACCACAGGTTTTTGGTTAACATTGACAATTTTGAGCAAAAAACTTGTTTGTACAGTAGCGCCTTCGTCGTCAGTGGCACGTAAGACAATCTTCGACTCCCCTAATTGGTCAGGAACCATCCCCGAAAATGTATCATTAGTAAAGGTCAACCATTGGGGTTTTTCGAGTACTTCAATTGAAACAATTTCACCGTCAGGGTCAAAAAAAACATCTTTGGGGAGGGTGTACGAATACAATTTTTGGGGCTTGGTTGCACGGTCAATCACCGGATTAGCCACAATTGGATACACATTTGCGACCCCAATTCGCCAGTATTCTTCGCCTAGCACATCTTCTTCCAGCTTGACATTAACGGGAGGAGTAAGTGTTTTCCATTTTTTTTCCACCAAGGTTGACGTTGAATCCAACACCTCCAATACCTTAAAACTCATCACTGAATTGGGCGTAATGGCGGTCCAAGGCGAATTTTTCCAGCGCGAAGCCACATTGCCAAAAATCAAATTCAAGCGCTCGTCTTTCGTACTTGCCACCATCGTAACTACATTACAGCCGCTTTCAAAACACTCATTAAAGTGTTTAATTAATAAGTCGTCCGAATAGGCAGGTGAGAAAAAGGTTTCGTTCATAATCCATTTACCAGAGCGGTTAGAACGCACCACATCCGTCGTAAAACGGTGATTCCAGTAGGGATCATTATGAACTTTGGTACCATCTGCATTTTGGTCTAAATTTTTAAACGCAATCGTACCTCTTACAGCCGCTTGAACATCAATAACAGCCCCATATTCATTGACCACTTTGTAAGAAGTATTCACCTGCTTGATGGTATTGATACTTTGGTCGATAAAACTTTTAAGCTGAAGGTGTGAAAACAGGTACCAGTCTTTGCCAGCACGAGTTCGGTAAGCTGGCAACGGGCGATAAGCCGTTGCAGGGGGGCGAACGTCATTGAGAGTCAAAAATTTGGCCCCCCACAGATAGTTTAACTTATTGATTCGCTTGTATTGTTGAGCAATCCATGCTTTGAAGGCATCCAGCGAGGGTGAAGAATAATCAAACCCCGTAGGATACACTTGTTTATAATCGCCGTTCAAATCGGTCTCATAGTGATAACCCAATTCTTGCGTAGGGGTATTTACAAAAGTTACATACAGGATGTTACCTTGCGTTTGATACGAATTATATCGTTGAACCACTTCCCTTAAAAAACTTTGAGCCTTAGCAACGGTAGGAGCATGGGAAAAACTAAAGCAAGTTCGAGCGTAAGCCCCCAACAAGAGCCGCCCAAGGTCGTCGTTCATGGTTTCTTTTGACGTCCAAAAACCTTCTAAACGCTCTAGTTTACGGCCTAACATGATTCTCAACCCCACTTTAACACCCAATCGAGTAATTTGCTCGATTTGACGGTCAGATTGCCGCCAATCGGGCTGAGATGTAGCCGTTTTGTATACTTCATCCCAATAAATAGTTACCACAACGAGATTCGCTCCTGCACTTACCGACTGCTCAATGATGTCTGCTCCATAAGTAGGCTCGGTACTCAAGTTCAATAGTTGCAACCCCACGTACCGTTGTTGCGCACCATTTTGAGCAACAGCCACAACCGCCCAAATCACCCCTAAGCAAATCCCTAGTATTTTTAACATTTTGGAATAGTATGTTGACTAGTATTTTACCACCCGAAATACCTTCCAAGTAGCATCATCAAGCTGCAATTTTAGCAAATAAATCCCCGAAATCAGGCGTAACTGACGCAAATTGAAGGAAATCTGCGTTCCTGAACGGTAAATAGCCTCTTCGGGTACCGTAGTTTCTTGTCCCAAAAGAGAAATAAAACGTAGAGAGGACAGCTTACCAGTAGGATGTTTTAAGTGTAAAAAATCTGTGGCAGGATTGGGAAAAACGGCCCAATCTTCGATTTTAATAGGTTGTTTTGTAACGGGGTCAGAAGGTATAATTTCCAGCTCATATTGAGTAGAGGCAATCAACTGTTTACGAAAATAGGCTTTCCCCTTCAAAAAGTATTTTCCAGCTGCTACTGTCATCCCTGCGTCGCCATCATAAAGCGAAAAAGGCGAACTTGTCGTATACGATTTTTTATAGTGTGCTCCCGAAATTTCTAAATCAAAAGCGTCAAAAACCGCGTCACAATCCGCATAAATCGTAACCGAGGCGGGAAGTTGGTGCTGAAGCAGCTGCTCTTTAGGTTGTAAACGTTTTATCAAAAAACGCTGCCCAGGTTTTCCTGACTGAATCAAATCAAAATAAACCGTCGGATAATTAATCGTAATCGTAAACGTCGTTTCTACCACCGCATCCTCGTCGTCGTACCCCCAAACCCGCAGGGAGTAAACGCCAACGGTATCGGGCAAGCCTCGAATTTCTCCTTTTCGATACTGAGCCCAAATAGGTAGTCCAATGACCTCCGTTCGACTGATAAATCCGTCTGAATCGACGAATGTACTATCTGGTATGCTAAAAATAAAGGGCTGATTGTACAACCCTACTGCACCGACGATGCGTTTTCGTACGGTAGGAGCGCGATTGGAACGCCCCAGGTTATCGACAACAATCGTAAACAAAGTTTGTACTGTGGCTCCGTCGTCGTCGGTAGCGCGTACCGTAAAAGTATAAATTCCGATTTGTGGAGGAGTCCCCCTAAAAACCCCATTGAAAAATGTCAACCAACTAGGCTGATTTTGCAATTCAATTGTACTAATGACTCCGTCGGTATCCACAAACACCTCCGAACTTAGACGGTATGAAAAGGGAGAATTTACCTTAATGGTCTTCGTTGGAAGGAGATTTTTAACATAGGGCGGACGGTTAATGGCTCCTTGAAGGGAATCAGCCAGAATATCCTCGACCATTCGAATACTCACTGGGCTTCGATTGGCCTCAGGTCCCGCCCGATTCGCCCATTCGCTATACACACCACCGCTAAAATACCCAAACTCCAACACCCGTGAAAGGTTATAGGTCATAAACGCCTTAGGCACTACCTCCACAAAAGGGGGCGCTATCCATTTTGTAGCCACACTTTTTAGAATAGGTTTGGCTTGTTCTAATACCTCCCGAGTGCCAAGTACGACGCTTATCCATCGTGCCCCATGTGCATAGCTTTCATCAAATTGCTTGGTAATGAGCTCGGTTGCTTTTTGTGCTTTAAAATCAGGAAAAACCTCGTTCAAAATCCATTGATTGGGGAGTACATTACTACGAAGAATATCCATAGAAAAACGGTGATCGTAGCGAACATCGTTGTTGATTTTGACACCATCCGTCCCCGAATTTAAATCCCTAAACGCAATGCTACCACACACAGCACTGAGTTGGTCAAAGACAGACCCAAAATCGGTAACTACGCGATAGTCAGCACGCACCGATTTGATGGTTTTGGTTGTTTTTTCAATAAATTGCTTAAAAATCGCATGGCGAAACACGTACCAATCTTTCCCAGCCTGCCCCCAAAAAACTTGGTCACGGTTAGTCAATGCGGTTGGTGGTTCTATGGTTTGAAAGTCTTTGTAATCGGTTTGCCAAAAAACATTAAGGCGGGCGATTTTGGTATATTTTCGACTCAACCAAATCCGAAACTCGCGTTTCATAGCAGGAGAATAATCAAAAACAGTAGGTTGAGCGTAGCCTTCGGGAGAGTTTTCGTAGAAGTACCCCGTCTCTTGCGTTGGTGTTAAACACACCGACACCCAAGAGATAACCCCTTGTTCTTGGGCAGTTTTATAGCGCTCACATACTTCTTTGACGAAGCCATTACCTTTGTCTACGGCGGGTTGGCTCGCAAAGCTAAAATAGGTACTCACATAGCCCGCCACCAACGCACGCCCTTGCTGATCGCGCTGACGTTCTTCGTTGGTCCAAAAACCTACAATTCTACCCTCATTACGACCCAAATAAATACGAAGAGCCACTTTTACCCCCAATTTTTGCGCCAGCGCGATTTGGCTATCGTATTTTTTCCAGTCGGGTTGTGAAGTAGATGATGGGTAGACATAATCCCAATGAATGGTTAAATGAACCGCATTACAACCCGCTTTCACGGCTTCTTCCATCATATCCAATTCAGCATCTGCCACCCGACTCAAATTGAGCTGCAAATACGCCAGATACCGCTGTTGGTCATTGGCATACACTCCCGAAACCATCAACATCATTCCCAGCCACCATAAGCACCATTGACGCTTCATACGATATAGATTTTTTAAAAAAAAGGTTAGAAAGTAAAGAAAAGCAACGTTTTCCTAACTTTCTAACCCTTATTTAAAAAAAAGGTTACTTAAATCGACTTTTTACCCGTCATGCGAAATGTGTAGGTATATGCTCTTCCAAGGCTATCCTTATCATTTGATACGTTTTCAAAGGTAATAGCATTGCTTCCAATCGTACCAATTTTAACGCCTGTATCCAACATATCATATTGACCTGCTGAACCTTCAACTTTTTTCAATTCAATGCTATCAAAAGCATCACTATCTTTCTCAGTTTTACCATTCGTAAACTTTACTGTTTGGACAAAGGCAATTGTAACGATGTTTGATGATTTTTTAGCAACATCCAATACAGCCGTAAGCTCATAACCATTGCCCTTGATAGGTAGCGTAGTGGTTTCTGAGATTTCTGAAGTAGCCGATGCGTACTTAATTGATTCTGTAATTTTATCCACATTGTACGTCCCAATCACTTGTTCAGCAGGTTCGGGTTCGGGTTCGGTTTTTGAGCAGCCCGCCAAAACTGCTACGGCAAAAAACATTGACGCGTAAATATACTTTTTCATGGTGATTGAGATGTTAAAGTGCTTTATTACTACTAACTGAGAATTCTTGAGCAAAGTATTAAATCTTTGGAAAAATTACAAATTAGCCCACGATTGTTTCACTCCCCCCACAGTTATTGCCAATAATCATACTGAGCATATCGGGCAGCCTCAGTAGCGATTTCAGTCCCTAAAAGCTTACTTACTACATAATACGACAGGTCGATTCCTGCCGATACACCCGCCGACAAAATGACGGTTTCGTTATCGACATAGCGGACGTTTTCTACCACTTCGATGTTGGGAGAAATAGCGCGAAGCGACTCAATCGCCATAAAGTGCGTTGTTGCTTTTAAGCCCTCCAACAAACCTGCGTTTCCCAAAATTAACGCCCCCGTACATACTGACAACAGGAGTTCGACTTGGTTGGCTTGTGTTTTGACCCATTCCAGCACCACAGGGTTATTCATCTCACGTCGGCTGCCAAAAGCTACACCCTCGGGGGTATAGCCCCCCCCGCCCGGTAGGAGAAGAATTTCCGCTTTGGGCATGGTATCTAGGGTATAATCTGGGGTAACTTTCAGACCATTTCGGGCAACGATAGGCGTTTTTTCTGCCACTGTAAACACATTAAACGGCTTCTCTGACATTGTTCGTAGACCCGTAACGCTGAATACTTCGTAAGGCCCCGCAAAATCAAGTACCTCTACGTCATCGAATAAAAAAATGGCTAGATTTCGTGTCATTGCTGTTTAGAATTGTGAGTCGAATGTACAAAAACTGCACTTTAGTTAGCTTTTTACCGTAAGTCGACGCCCTATCGTAATCAAGACCACTCCTACCAAAACCACCGCAGAAGCCACTAACGAACGGCTACTTGGTACTTCGTGAATAAATAATGCCCCCAGAACTATAGCAACAACGGGATTGACATAGGCATAGGTAGCGGTCAACGTTGGGGGAGCATGGTGTAACAACCAAACATACGCCGAATACCCCACAAATGAGCCCATAACGATGAGGTATGCCAAGGCAAAATAAGTTTGGTTTGTCATTTGAGAAAGGGACTCACTCATTTTTGGTTCTAATACCAAACTCATAATGAGTGAAAAAACTCCTCCACCTAGCATTTGAATAGCAGTGGTTTGCATCCGTGGTGGCATGTCTAAATAGGGAGACTGCAATGACCCCCACGCCCAAGTGATTGACCCAATAAATACCATAAATGCTGGCCAAAGAGGGATTTCGCGAGTATGTTCTTGCCCGAATGGGTTCAATAAAATATACATCCCAACTAACCCTACTCCTAAACCCAAGACAGTTACCCAAGACGGTTTTTGGCGAGCAAAGAAATAATAATCCAGCCCCACCATCCAACCTGGCAGGGTTGCTACTAACAACGCCACTAACCCTGACGGCATGTAACCAATGGCGTACGCCACGGCGCAGTTGCCGATACCACTCAACAATACCCCCACCCACGCGGCCGAAAGCCACTGCTTCAGCGGAGGAATTCCGTAACCTCGAATAAGCGTAAACAAGAAAAAAATAACCCCACCCAATAAAAATCGAATGGTATTGGTCATCAGAGGGGGCAGTACTTCAATGGCATAACGAACAGCCAAGAAGGTAGAACCCCAAACCACATACACCAAAAAGAGATTGACCCAGAGTTTAAGAGATGAAGGTTGTTGCATCTTGCAAAAGTACCACTCATTTCTTAAATTTACATAAATTTCTATCGCGCTTTACCATGAAGAAGTTTCTAACCGCTACTGCTTTCTACGTTTCCTTCTTTTATGTACAAGACGTTAACGCCCAACAAACGTTTGGTTTTGGCTTTATGAATTACGCTAAAGAACAGTGCGTTTCTGCCGAACAAACCCGTTTCATTAAACAAGAAATTAGTAAAAATCAAAAAAAATTACGCCTCGCTACCACTAGCATAGACCCCGTTTTGTTTGATTGGCCATTGCGTCAAAAAGGTGTAAATGATTATAGCTACTATGCCATCTCCAATTTTGTAGATTTAGATGCCAGTAGTGGCTTACGCGACTACAATTGCGGAACTCGCACCTACAACGGGCACAATGGCACCGACTTTTTTACCACACCGTTTGGTTGGTCTAAAATGGACAGTAATAATGTAGAAGTAGTTGCGGGTGCGCCTGGTACAATTGTCTATAAATCAGACGGCAACTACGACCGCCAATGTCAATCAAATAATCTTAACTGGAACGCAATATATGTACAACATACGGATGGAACTGTGGCTTGGTATGGCCACCTTAAAACGGGTTCATTAACCACTAAAAGCATCGGAGCTAGTGTTCAAGCAGGCGAATATTTGGGCGTCGTGGGGAGTTCAGGAAATTCGACTGGGCCGCATCTCCATTTTGAATTACGGTCATCAACCAATACCGTCATTGACCCTTTTTCGGGAAGTTGTGGCAACACCAATAGCCGATGGCTCAATCAAAAGCCTTCTTATGATTTTTCGGTTTGTAAATTAATGACACACAGCGGAGGGCCTATTCCTTATCCTAACTGCCCCACAACAACCGATGATTTAAAAGCAAAGTCGAATTATGTAAATGGTGAAACGCTCTATCTTGCACTATACCTCCGCGACCAAAATGGGCAAAATGGACAGTTGA
>JACCEC011382435.1_pt1 | contig 90250 bp, 77 predicted proteins | sample 7450121 | NCBI WGS metagenome assembly JACCEC01 (sample SAMN15323455, study PRJNA562643) | freshwater metagenome | isolation source: river surface water | place: USA:Blue River Watershed | collected 2017-08-18
ACCCTGAAAATTTACTACTACTGGGCGGGTTTTTTCTCTTTCAAATTTGAACTGTTTTGGTGTACAATCTGTTGATACTTGGGTCATACTTTATAACTGTTGAAATGCTTTCTACATATACATTTTCGCAGTTTTTGACCCTTTTTTTATTTTTCTTTGTGAGAAATCCGGGGAAAGAGTCATCAGATTTTAGGTCAGCTATTGCCACCGCTTTTGACTCCTCATTGATTAAACTGGCGAAGCGGCGACGAAATGAAGAAGGTAAGGGTTTACTAACTCTAACTCCAAAACGTTATCGTCAAGAATGCGGACTTAGTGATAACTCTGACGGTGAAATAGTTTTTAATTGGTGGACTTTACCAGAGTTGAAAGTTGCTCAAGAACGAAGCTATATATTTGGTGGAACGCGAATTCTTGCCAGATTGACAGAACCTCTAATTATGTATTCTCAAGAAAGGTTTCCGGTTATCTATCATGCTGTTCCATATACAAGTGGAAATGACCAAGTAAATTATGTGCATCTCATGTTTACTGTTCCATTCAGTTCCAGCGAAGCAGCAGAAATTCTTAGTATCAATATAATTGAGCGTGAAACTACACCTTTAACAGAACTTTTACCTCCTATAGGAATCCGGTTTGATTATTAAAAATATACGTAGGGTGTGTTAGCGACAGCGTAACGCACCAAACCCTTGAGAACGGTGCGTTACGGATTTCATCCCAACGCACCCTACAATACCTAATCCTGTTCAAAAATCAAATAGTAATCCTATAGTTTCTAAAAAGTCATTTAAAAACAAAAACACTATGTCTAAAATCCGCATTGGCAATACTGTAGTTAAAAGTAATGAAAAATTAAGACAAATACAATCACAAGTTTTTACTAGTTATGGCTATCAAAAAGTAAACGATTTTTTGCTCAATGATAGCAGAGATTTTAGAGTTGTATTTGATATGTTATGGGAAAAATATCAAAATCAGCCCCAAAACTTTTATGATTCTACTCTAATAAAGGTACTAGAGAAATCGAAATCATTTAAAAAGTTTATATTAGCTGTTAATATAGAAACAATTTCTCAGATGAAAATCCCTTTTGATAAATTTTATATACCGTGTTTAAAACAATGTTATCAAGATTATGAAACTCATAAAGAAACGGGTGCGAGGGGTTGGGTAGTCGGTGTTATTCCTTTTCTCGGTGCTACTTACCCTGAACATCGAAAATTTTTATCAAATTTGATTGACTCTTTAGATGTTACAGAAAATATTAATTCAGGAAGAATTATCTATTTAGATAAGCATTTAGCTTTAACTTATAAACAAGATGATGCAAAAAACCAAGCGTTAGGAGAACTGTTGTTTGCGGCAAGACATTCTGAAGGTTTATGGTCTTTTAACCAAACAGATGTTTTTGTACCCGTAAGATCCTTACGTCAAGCTAAAATTGCTTTATCTAATTACCACGGTAAGCCCCGAAAAGGAGAATTAGTAGGAAATGACTCTACACGTTTTTCCAGATTTTTAGACTTAGATATTAAAGATAATTATGCCTATATGTCTGGATATGAAGAATTAGTTAATTATAGAGGAAAAGGATTCCAAAAATGATAATTGGCGTTCTTGAATCAAGAATTATGTAGGTAGAGTGGGTATCCTAAAGCTTGGAAATAAAACACGTTATCAGGTACATCAAAGTATTACAAATATTACAAACTAAAAACACCTAATTAATAAGTGTTGAGTTGAGCATAGCTCAACCCAATCTTCTATTTTAGAAAGTGAAAGTTGTTCTCAATGTACCAATCACAGCATCATTGTTATTGTTAGCAGATTGACCAGGATTAGTTAACCAAATTACACCAGGAGTAATAGAAATGTTATCACTAATGCGATATCTGTAAAAGCCTTCAATGTGATAGGGTTTATCACCGTTGCTACTACCTAAATATGGTTGCGCGCCTGCAAAAATGCCTAAAAGATTGCCCTTCTTGCCAAAGTCGGGTAAAGCTACACCTAATCCATAGCTCCAAACTTCATCGTTATCGTTAGCTCCCAAGCCTGTAATATTGCTGTAGAGCGCAAATCCACTAATTGATAATTTATCACTAGGTCTGAAAGCTGCTTCAAAGCCGTAAGAATTACTTACAAATGGATTGCCACCACCGACAAAATTAGCTTGTGAAGTTCCAACTACAGCAGCACTTACCGAACCAGCATCAAATAAAGCACTATTTGCACCATGATAACCGTGAACGTAGGTTGCAGCCAAGGTCAGGCGATCGCCAACATTAAGATTCAACTGTGCTAAAGCTGCATAGTTACCGTCCAATAAACCTGAGCTTGGACTGGGATTATTCGATTCAGATCCTAAATAACCCAAAGTTAATGAAGGTTTAAAGGTACTACCACCACCAAATGGGACATTAACACCAATTCCTGCACCGCCACCGATGCGATAGATAGGACTTTCAGAAGCAAAGGTAGATAAAGCACCGTTACCATTATCAAAGTCTTCAAAATAAGGGTTGACAGTGGGAACATAATCGCTTTGAATACCTCCAGTAGCAGCTATATAAACTTGAGAGTTGCCAACAGGAAAGTAATACGCTAACCAATCAATGAAAGCACTATTATTACTACCAAGAAACAAGTTAAAAGTTTGAGTACCTTCAGCAGTACCATTGGGTAAAGATAATGGAGTAGCATTACCGGCTGCAATCCGAGTGTGTAGGGTATCTTTACCCGTAAAACTAGTTTGCAAATCTAAACGCACCCGGTTTTGGAAAACGGTATTATTACTATCGTTGCTGCCAAAACTATCCGTAACCGCAAAAACAGCTTCACCTACTAGTTTTGTGGTAGTCGAAAACTGATTAGCTTCTAATTCAGAAGTGCGTGCTTCCAAGGCATCAACTCGACCCCTGAGTGTTGCTAGTTCCGCAGAAAATTCTTCTTGTAAACGCCGTAGGGTAGCTAAATCCTCTTTTGTCACTAAATCAGCTGTAGCTGTAGCAATCAATTCATTAACTCGATCCAAACAAGCATTTAAACCTGCCGCAAATTCATAACGAGTTAAGGCACGATTACCCCGGTAAGTACCGTTGGGATATCCGGCAATACAACCATATCGCTCCACTAAAGATTGCAAAGCTTGGAATGCCCAGTCCGTTGGTTGTACATCCGAAAATTGAGAAACGGATGTCACTTGAGATAGTGAAGTTGGATTATTGGCTTCAGGATTGTATTGGTTTATTTGTGACAAAACGTTTTCGTTTTCGTCAGCGTTTGTTTGGGCAAGTAACTGCTGATGAGTTTGGGATGGCTGTTGTTGGCTGTCAGCAGCAATGGCACTAGCTGAAATAGCAAGAGTTACTCCCAAAAATACTGGGCTGAATATAAGTGTTTTCCACAATAGATTCGACATATTATTTTTCCTCACACCCTCTCGTAATGATGACGTAAATGCTAATACCAAAACGTATTATTTGCTACTTTAACGCCATTTTAATTTTATAATCAATACCTTCGCCAATTTGCAAAATATAGGGCTGAAAGCCAATAAAATCGTTACGATATCAATAGGGTTTCAGGATTTTGGCACAGGTATTGATAAGTACCACGACAGAATTAATTACATATTGGTTATTTATCAATTTTTTGCCAGTTAAGGATTTCAGCCCAGATTTTTGTGTAATTAATTTTGTCCAATTACTTAATGTATCGTGTCAATCTAGCTTAGAAGTAAGTTATTTTGCTGATAAATTCTAATTTAGTTCACTAACTTAAAAAGTTGTAACTATTTATCTGGGTTTACCAGCACTTGATACTGACGCTCATCCTCACCAAATATGGCAATATTACTTACAATAGGAACAGCCAACAGGTGGTTTCTCACTTGCCAGTTGACACTACAAGCTTTCAAAATTAAGGAGCATCAGTCAGCTAAATAGCTCCGTGAGTTAAACCCATATCTTCGTAGAAGCGTAAGAGCTTGTTTTTCCAGTTGTCGCACTCGTTCTCGACAAATGCCTATCCGTTGACTAATCTGTACTAGGGTCAGTTCGCATCCACCTGCTAAACCAAAGCGCAAGATTAATACTTCCTTTTGCTGGGGAGTCAGCTTTGCTAATAGTTTGTGAACATCTTGATAGAGCAATTCTCGCTCGGTGTAGCGTTCGGGAGATATTCCATCATCTTTCAGCATATCCTGTAATTGGGTATCTTGCCCAAACCCAATTCCCATATCTAAAGAAACAGGTTGACGAGCAAACTGCAAACATTCTCGAATCTGACTGGGTTCCAGATTAAGCGCTTGGGCAATTTCAGTCACGTCGGCAGTGTGACCAAGCTTTTGAGATAACTCTCGCTGAACACGCTTAATTTTGTTCAGCTTATCAGCCATGTGAATGGGTAAACGAATAGTGCGGGATTGTTGTGCGATGGCTCGTGTAATTCCCTGACGAATCCACCAGTAAGCATAAGTAGAAAACTTGTATCCAAGAGTTGGATCAAATTTCTCTACCCCTCGTTCTAGCCCCAATGCACCTTCTTGAATTAAGTCTAGAAACTCAATATTGCGTTTCTGGTATTTTTTAGCAATAGACACCACTAACCGCAGATTAGCCTGAATCATCTTCTGCTTGGCAAGTTGTCCTTGACTTAGTTGTTGCAGCAGCATATCTTCTTCCAAGTGCATCTTGTCAGCCCATTCTTGCCGAGTTGGTTCACGCTGTAATTTTTCAGCTAGTTCTTCCTTGGCTATAAGCATCGCCATCATTTGCTGAACTTGTTTAGCAAAAAAAATTTCTTGTTCATGAGTTAAAAGAGGTATACGTCCAATTTTATGAAGATAGATACGGACTGCATCTGCTGTAGGTGAAAGTTCGTTATTCTTGCTCTTAACTTTAGTTGGTTGGGATGCTGAATTAGACATAGATAGATTATCCTCCATTGAATAAATTAAAATCTTTATGAAATCATAAATAAACACAGATTAATCGAAATTATAAATTCCTACATTTTGGAAAATTACCTGAATTTACTAATGAAATTTTCAGCGCAAATCCAAATCTCTGAATTTTTTTTTATTAGTGCCAGTTTTGTGATGAATTCTGCATCTAACAACTGAGTAAAATTTGTAAAATACTCAATTAATAGGCTCAAAACGTCCTAAAAAACTAGGTCGGGGACGGGTAATGTCAACTTCCCACAAAGCCTTGACATTCGCTAACATTTCCCTCCCTAAATCGGGAATCATTCCTCGTAATCCATAAATTTCTATATCTGGAGTTCCTAAACCAACTGTCTTTAGTCCTAATTGACGACAGGTGTAAACAGTGCGGGGAAGATGATAATTTTGAGTTATGACAACAGCTTTATGTACACCAAAAACCTTGTGAGCGCGATAACAACTTTCATAAGTGCTAAAACCTGCATAGTCTAAGGTAATGTTCTTCATCGGTACACCCAATTCATGGGCATATTTCTGCATAGACCTGACTTCATTATAGGAAACTGTGCTGTTATCTCCTGTCATCAAGAGTTTATTAATCTTTCCCATTTTATAAAGTTTGACAGCAGCTTCTACACGGTCTGACAACATGGGTGTGGGATTCCCATTGGCAAGAATTCCTGCACCGAATACTATTGCAATCTGTTCTTTTGGAACTGATTCTGGTTGAAGGTAGCGGGAGCCATTTGTCATTAAACCTATATAAGTTGTTGCTATTAAAGGTTTTGCTAATACACTAATTACTAAACCTAGCAAAATCCATCGCAGGTAACGGAACAATTTGAAATATTTTTCTCCTATACTTTTTTCAAAAAATCTCATAAAAGTGATATTGTACAGAGTATTTTATTGGATCAGCAATGCCCATTATTAGAAGTTTATGTGTACCTATTAATTACTTCTTATATTATCAGCCAGTGAATTATTTACTGGCTGTAATTTAGCAAAATTACTGTCACATCTGTGCTTAACTTAGTGATGCCAATTAATTCTCCAACACCACCCCAGCTACCTTCCCATTTTCCTCAACAACCGCACTTCGCTTAGGTAATAAAAACCTACCAAACTTCGAGTACAAAGCAGGTAAAACCAGCAAGGTTAACGCTGTAGAAGTAAATAAACCACCCAAAACCACTATCGAAAGTGGTTGTAAAACTTCCTTACCTGGACCCACTGCAATTACTAACGGTACTAATCCCAAAGCTGATGTAAAGGATGTCATCAAAATAGCATTGAGTCGTTCCATTGACCCGGTTATAATAATTTCTTGTAACGACATTCCGCTAGAAAATTTAGTAGTGTAATTGTCTACTAAAAGTAGTCCGTTGCGAGTAGCTACACCAAATAAAGTCACAAAACCTACCAAGGAAGCGACTGAAACAACGCCCCCTGTTAGTGCCACAGCAATTACACCTCCGACTAAAGCGATGGGTAAGTTAATCATAATCATTGCTGTAGAGGCAATGGATTTGACAGAAAGATACATTAATACCGTAATCACTACAAAGGAAATAGCACTAAAAATTAAAATGTTTTGTGAGGCTCTTTCTTCGGCTTCAAATTGACCGCCATACTGAATAAAATAACCAGAGGGCAATTGCACTTGTGCCTTGACTTTGTTTTTAGTTTCATTGACTACCGATCGCAAATCTTTGCCTTTAGCATTAGCAGATACTACAATTAGACGGGAGACATTTTCCCTGTTAATCGTATTTGGTCCAGTGCCATAGGTAACAGTAGCCACCTTAGCTAAAGGAATTTTATTTCCCCCTTCATCTCCACTTTGGGAAGGGACATCAACTAACAAATTTTCAATTGTTTGTAAATTATTCCGGTATTCTGACTGTAACCAGACAATTAAATCAAAACTTTGTTGCTTATCCAAAACTTGCGATACTACTTTACCATTGAGCGCAGTTTCGACAAGTTCAGATAGTTGTCCAACTGTTAAACCATAACGTGATGCGGCAACACGGTCAAATTTTATTTGAATTTGTTCGATGGGAACTTGCGGTTCTAATTGTAAATCTACAAGCCCAGACACGGATGACATTGCACTTTCAACTTGTTGACCAATTTGGCGGAGTTCTTCTAAGTCTGGTCCAAATATTTTCACAGCAATTTGACTTCTTACTCCAGATAATATTTCATCAATTCTGTGAGAAATAAATCCACCAATATTTGCAGCTGCACCAGGTATTTTATTAAATTCTTCCCGCAACCATTCTACTGTTTCTTTACGCTTTTCCATTCCTTTGTCACTCAGCCCAATATCAAGATGGCCAAGATTTACGGGTGCTGCATCTGGATCACTAGGGGCGCGTCCTGCCCGTAACTGCACATATTTTAACCTGGGGTCATCTTTGAGTTTATTCTCCAGTACAAAGGCGGCACTGTTAGTAGCTTCTAAAGATGAACCTGGATAAAGAGCTAAAGTATTGACCAAAGTTGATTCTTGAAATTCTGGTAAAAAAGCCCGTCCCAAAGCTGGAAAAATCACTATTGCCGCTATCATCCCTGCCACAGCCCCAGAGATAATGATGATGGGACTGCGGATAGCAAAATTTAAACAAGGATAATAGAAATGCTTAAAAATTCGGGGGATTAATGGTTCTTTTAACGGCATTTTTCCGTGTGGAAGTAAAATTGCACACAAAGCCGGACTCAATAGTAATGATTCTAAACTGGAAACCATAACCACCACTAAATAAGTCATTCCCATTGGTCCAAAAATTCGGCCTTCTACACCTGCGAGGGCAAATATTGGAGAAAAAACGACAATAGTAATTAAAGTTGCACCGAGGAGCGATTCTCGGACTTCTTGTCCCCCTTCAAAAATGACTTCTAGTACCGGACGCGGATTGGCAGAATGTTTATTTTGGCGGAGGTTGCGATAAGTATTTTCTGCATAGACAATGGCATCATCAATTGCTGTCCCAATGGCGATCGCTAATCCGCCTAAAGTCATAGTGTTTAGCCCCAAGCCTAGCCAGGATAATATTTGTAAGGAGAACACAAAAGTCAAAACAAAATCTAACAAGCAAAGTGATAGAGTCCGCCAATTCATCAAAAAAGGAATGAGGATAAGTGCGGCAATGATACTACCTTCTACCAATGCTGATCTAACATTTTCTACTGAAGCATCAATATAATCAGCTTGACGGAAGGTTGCATTTACTTTAATTTCTTTCGGTAAACCTGCTTCTAGCTCAGATATTGCTGCTTCAATAGCACGGGTAACGGAGGGAGTATCAGCTAGAAGTTGCTTATTCACCATCACTACTACAGCATCTTTGCCATTTAAGCTGCCATCGCCTATCTTAATCGCACCGCCAATTTGAATTTCGGCAACATCTCCCAAGCGCACAGGCGTTCCTTGACGGGCAACAATTACAGATTGTTTTAAATCATCCAAGGATTCAATTCGGCCAATTCCCCGAATCAGAGTTTGCTTGTCAGGGCTGATTAAAAAGCCACCAGGAGCATTGACATTTGCTCCCTGTACTGCCTCAGATACTTGCTGTAAGGATACATTAAAAGCTCTGAGTTTGTTCGGATCTACTAGTACTTGATACTGACGTACATCACCGCCATACACTAGCACTTGACTAACGCCAGGAACTGCTAAAAGGCGATTTGTAACTTGCCAATCAACGATTCGGCGTACTTCCATCAAGTCGATTTTGGATGTTGGGTTTTGGATGGACGTTTCTCCTTTGGGTCCCTCCTCTTCCACTGTGAAAGCATATTTTAATACAGTGCCGATAGGTGAACTGATAGGAGCGAGTTTTGGTGTTTCAATTCCTTCAGGTAGCTTACTTACTACTTGTTGCAGTCGTTCTTGTACTAACTGGCGGGCTTGATAGATATCTGTTCCCCAGCCAAAAACAACTCTGACTACGGAAAGTCCTGCTGAAGAGGAAGAACGAACTGCGCTGATCCCTGGTGTGCCGTTGATTGAGCTTTCAATTGGTAATGTCACCAGAGACTCTATTTCTTCAGGAGCGAGTCCGGGAGCTTCTGTTTCAATTTCGACCTGGGGAGGTGCAAAGTTGGGGAAAACATCCAACGGCATTTGCGGGATAGTATTAAATAATATGATTATTGTGGAAATAAGTGCCGCAATTACTACTAACCAGCGTCGAGAAATTACCCATTTAGCAACTGTACTAATCATTATTTATTTAGTTGTTAATTGTTGTTGGTTATTAGTTGTTAATTATTTCAAATCCACAACTTTATAAGAAAGAACTTCAAATTCCACATTATTAATTTTTTGGCGTTGCTGATAGCCTGCGTGGCGTAGCCATATTGAAGTATGAAATAAAAAATCAAGGATTTAAAACTCCTACTCTCTGCGCCACCCTGCGGGTTCCGCCTTCCCTAGGGGACGCTACGCGAAAGCGGTACTGCGTGTTAGCGTTAGCGGGGCGTAGCCCGATAAGTTCATATTTTTAATCAGCACGGCAAATTTTTTATTAGTAATTGGAATGAGTATCCTTGTCATTTTTCTCAACAGAAGTGGTGGAAGTAGAGGGGCTTGGTTGTTTGTGGTTGTCGATATAAACCTCGGTTTCATAATTAAAACCGTCACCTACTGGTACTAGACGGGAACGGTTACGACGGCTAGACCAGAAACTACCAGCTAGGAAAGCCAAAGTAGCAAGGGTCACTCCTCCTGCTCCAAATAACCACAGAGGTACTGGTAAGCTGTTAGCCTTAGTGTCCTCTGAATGTACTTGTTCCTGTTCTTCTCCTTCTCCTTCGTTGGATTTACTACCACCCTTCAATGACTGTGCATAAAGTTGTGGCGCACGTTGGGTAACTACCGAATCTCCCTCGAATAAACCACTTTTAATCTCAATTAAATCTCCAGAGGTTTGTCCTAACTCAACTTCAACAGATTGGAAGGCATTGCCGTTTTGGACATAGACCAATTTCTTATTATTTGCATCCACTACAGCAGACTGGGGAATTGCCAAAGTAGCTGTAGATGTCTGGTCTGTTACAACTTCAAATTCGGCAAACATTCCAGGTTTTAGCTGCCCTCTAGCATTATTGACTTCGGCTTGTACTGGTACTACTCGCGTTTCTCCTTCTACCACTGAGCCAATCCGTGTAATCCTGCCTATAAAGGTTTGATTAGGTACACTAGCAACCTTCATCCTTACCTGTTGACCTGTCCTCACTTTATCTAAATCTTTTTCATAGATATTCGCTGTGGCAAAAACCCGACTATCATCTGCGATCGTCATTAACTTACCACCCGCATCCTGAAATGATTGGCCGATAGTAACTTCCCTGTCAGTAACCTTGCCGGAAATTGGAGCAGTTACTATTATTAGTCCCTTAGCATTAGCGCGGTTTCCTAGTTGTAGCAGCCGCGTTTCATAAATAGCACTGCTGCGATTAATATTGGATTTTGCTAGTTGAACTGATACTTGAGCGCGTTTGAGTTGATTTTCAGCCTGGATAACATCGCGGTGACTATTAGCTGTGGTAAGTTTAGCTTTAGCTTCTGCAAGTTGGGTTTGAGATTCAAGGGCGTTACGACGTGCCAAAGCACCTTCAGTAGCTAACACTTGATCTTTCTCATACTTTTCTTGAGCAAATGCTACTTGGCTTTGGGCTTGGGCGATTTCGGCGGCGGCTATTCGCTGATAGCGATCGTAATTTTGTTGAGCCAGCCTCAAGTCAGCTTGAGCCTGTTGTAAATCAGCTTGACCTTGTGCTAATTTGTCCTGAGATTCCACGCGCAATGTCACTAAACCTGGACTAGTTACAACTGCGACAGGTTGACCTTTCTTTACTGATGCACCTGGTTCCACCAATAGTTCAACTACTTTTACCCCTTCAATTGGGGTGGTGACTTCTACTTTCTGGCTAGGTAAGATTTCAATTTGTCCAGTGGTTTTAATGCCGACAGCTAATCGTTGGCGTTGCACTGATTCGACTTTAACTCCCAGCAGTTTTGCGGTTTCCGCTTCAACTTCAACAGAACCAGTTGCTTTACTTCCACCACCCTGAAATGAACTTGCACCAGTATGGTCGTGTCCAGCACCAGCCAACACAGTAGTAGGAGTATTTAGTAGTAACAAACTCAACATTGTCAACGAAACATAACGCAGTGGAGCAGAACATTGAAACAAATTAGAGATTCCCATCGCTTGTTGTGTCCTAAGTTAGTGAGAAAGCAGAATCGCCTTTGGATGTTGGCATTTAATGTGCAAGTTTGGACTAAGTAGGTGAACAAAATAAAAATGAGGGGTATTACGTTTTGTAAAATGGCTGACACTAAATCAAAATATCGCATTGAGACAACTTTACATACCGTTACATACCTTTAAATTTTCCTGTTCACCTACTTAACGCTTTTTTTAGCTAGTTACATTGCTTTTGTGAGTAGTTTAAGGAGTTTTAATAGTACCCTTTTTCCAGTGTTTCATATCAACATGAAATTTGGGTGAAATTTTTAGTGGCGATTGTTATTAGGAATAACTATGATATTTAGGCTATATTCGTGTTTAGAATGTTACATTTTTCATAATTACAAAATACCTCAAAAATCTATAATACATATACGCTTTGGGATTGCTGTAGGCATACACATAGCATAAATATAAAGTTTATTTATGTATTTTAATTTTTATAGATTGAAGGAAAAATCAAGTAGACTAATTTTATCAGCTATAGCTATCAAATTTCAGCTATTAGCCTTAAATATGACGGCAAAGGAAGGCGATCAGGTATTTATATTTGGTAAAAAAGCTAGCTTTTTTAAGGGATTTTTCTACACCTCATTCTCAGTCTTTCATCTCAAAATGAAAATGAAATTGACATGAAATTGAGAATTAAGAAACTAGCTTTCTTTGACATCCAGAATTCTTAATTGCGTCGGCAAACTTTAGATCCGCTTCTAAGTAGCAATACTATTGCCAATTTTCCTAAATATGTCTGAAACCCAATAAAATCATAACGATATCAATAGGGTTTCAGGGTTTTGGCAATAGTATTGAAGTAGAAATTGAAATTTGAGACTACTGGTTATACCAAGCTTTGCGCCACTGTTTCATTTGGTTAATCTCTGTGTCTTGCGCTTTGATAATTTCTTGAGCCAAGTTTTTAATTTCAGGACGCTGAGACTTTTGCAAGGCATCTTTCGCCATAACTACAGCTGATTCATGGTGCGGAATCATTGCGTTGATAAAACGCAGGTCAAATTCTGTATCAGCTGCACCCAAGTCCATGTTCATCATCATGGCTTGCATTTGCTCAGAAGACATCTCCATGTCATGACCCATTTTGGCATCATAAGCCATTGGTTTATCTCCCGCTTTGGGATACCAGGCTGTACGCCACTGTTTCATCTGGGTAATTTCTTGGTTTTGTGCTTTGATAATTTCGTCCGCTAGCTTTTTGATTTCAGGGCGTTTCGATTTCTGCTGTGCTTCCTTGGCCATTACCGTTGCCCCCTGATGGTGCGGAATCATCGCATCTATAAACCGCAAATCATAGTTAGCATCGGCTAGGCCTAAATCCATTGCCATGCTGTGGTTCATACCGCTACCATGATTCATCATGCCGTCATGGTTCATCGGTTGCTTATCGCTAGTATCAGTAGCAGTGGTAGGGTTTGGTGTTTGGCTTTGGTTTTGGGAGGCAGTTGTAGAACAAGCTGTTAAGAGGCCGCTAGGAACAGAGGCGATCGCTACCAAAGTCAATGACAAAAAGCTGTTTCTTAGAGTAGAAAGTTGCATAGGGAGCATCTAAATATTTCCTGATTTCATTTTCAAATATCCAGTTGGCTGGAGAGTCAACCCCTTGGGTTATTTATCTTTGGCTTGGGTAATAAAATTGCCCAGATAACTAGCTATTCACAAAGCGACTGTTGCACTTACTACATAATTTGACAGCCAAAAATGAAATTAGGATGAAATCAGGGTTCGTGTTAGTAGTACAGATATATAAGTGCATATCAACATGAAATCTGCATGAAATCCTCATACCTCAGTAGCTAGAAATATTTATTACCTCCTTGGTATGATGCGATCGCACCCGCAAATCTTTAAGGTGAGTCCAAAGGCAATAACGCCTTTAGTAAATCCAAAAAATTTCAAGAGGGTAAATAAATGGCTATACAAGAACTCACCTTGAGTCAAGTGAACCCACAGATGCAGCACTGTATTCAAAACTGCTTAGACTGCCACAGCATCTGTTTAAATACTGTTAGCTACTGCCTACAAAAGGGTGGTGATCACGCTGAATCTGCTCATATTCGGCTACTACTAGACTGCGCTGAAATTTGCAATACAAGTGCTAATTTCATGCTTCGAGCTTCTGACTTACATTCTCGTACCTGTGGCGTTTGTGCTGAATTGTGCCAACGGTGTGCAGATGAGTGCGATGGCATGGGTGATGATGCTCAAATGAAAGCCTGCGCTCAAATGTGCCGTCGCTGCGCGGATTCTTGTCGGCAAATGGCAATGGCAACTGCATAAGTCATTGCAATATCTGGCTGCCGTGTAGATATTATTGTCACAAAGTGGCTTGGAAATGCGGCAGTCATCTGGTTCCATTAGTATTTGCCTTTATTTCGCAGTTGGTATTGATAGCAATTTAAGCCACATATTCACCATCTACATCTCTAAGTGTAAGCATTGATAATGCTGCATCAATATGCGCTTAAAAAAATTTCAGCACGACTCTTGACTCTCCAGTGTACTAGAGCATTCAAGATGAAATTAGTTAGCGCCATTTAGTCATTGGAGTAGTCAGATGGAGAATACCACACTCAAACTGCGCGGCATGAGTTGTGCCTCTTGTGCCAACAGCATTGAAGACGCGATTAATTCTGTCCCTGGTGTCAATGAATGTATTGTAAATTTTGGGGCAGAACAGGCAACAGTTAAATATGACCCTAGAAAAACTGATTTAGCAGCCATTCAAGGAGCGGTAGATGCCGCAGGTTATTCTGCCTACCCACTGCAAGAACAAAACCTGATGGTGGGAGAAGATGATGCTGAAAAAAGACATCTTTTCAGAGAATCCCGTAATTTAATGCGAAAGGTGTTGGTAGGAGGCATTATTAGCATTGTATTGGTCATTGGTTCACTGCCAATGATGACAGGATTGCACTTACCCTTTATTCCTGTATGGCTGCACAATCCTTGGGTACAGTTGATACTCACTACGCCAGTACAGTTTTGGTGTGGTTACTCCTTTTACATCAATGCTGGGAAAGCTTTCAAACGTCACGCTGCCACAATGGATACCCTAATTGCTTTGGGTACAAGTGCAGCATATTTTTATTCGTTTTTTCCCACCTTATTTCCCAACTTTTTCATCAATCAGGGGTTAACTCCAGATGTGTATTATGTCACATCTTGCACCTACTGAATAAACCCGTAGAAAACAAATAATAAATACAAAAATATGACAGTGAATAATGAAGTAATTAAAGAATGGTTATTAATGTATCGCTGGCTCATCCTTTCTTTAACTGCTTATCTTCTCGCTCACTGGAGTTATTTGCAGACTCAGTTACCATTACCACCTGATTGGGGTCAGGCTGCACAAACTGCTCTTGAATCACTTTTTCCCAACATAGTTGTGTCTCTTATTTTACTGAGTGTTCAGCGATTAATTCCTCTCGCACGTAGTTGTGGTTTTGACATCTCTATTTCCAGGTGCAAGATGTGAGGCTAGGTAAATGTTGAGTAAAGTAATTCTTGCCAGTATAGCCAGCTTAGGATTGGCATTCAGTGTCGCTTCAGATAAAGCAGTTGCACAGATGAATCATGAAATGCGATCGCAGACAACTCAGTTCCGCCGCATTGAGCAACCATTCTGGGTAAAAGGTACCGTTACAAGGGTCGGTTTGGGGTTAATTGGACTAGAGATATGGTGGTTCCTCCTCAGTAAACCAAAATCCCAAAAAGCCGAAGCTCATGATGGTATTCAAGAAGTTGGCATTACTGTGGATGGAGGCTACGAACCTAGTCACATTCTAGTCAATGCTGGTCAAAGAGTCCGCCTTAATTTCCTACGCCGTGACCCTAGTAGTTGCCTTGAAGAAATACGGCTATCTGATTTCCATATTGCTAAAGACCTACTGCTCAACCAGGTCACATCTATTGAGTTCACACCCGATAAACCAGGTACTTATACCTTCACCTGCGGGATGAATATGTTTCGAGGAGTTGTGGAAGTCAAGTCCGTCACATAATCCAGTAGCAAATAATTAGCAAGATGATCCTGTTCTCACTTGACTCTCCAGTTAACTAGAGGGTTTAAGATAAGGTAAATACATTTATCTAGCATGAGAGCAGCTAAGTATGTTAGTCCAAGAAGCGCCAAAACTCATTGGTAATGTTGCCAAGTTTAGCGGTGTACCAATTAAAACTATTCGCTACTATGAGGAGCTAGGTTTACTCAGGTCATTAGGGAGAACCGAGGGTGGATTTAGATTATTTAACTCTGATGTTTTGGTGCGCTTAAACTTTATTAAACGCGCTTAAAGCTTAGGATTAAGCTTGTCAGAAATTAAGGAATTTTTAAATGATCATGATGCTGGGGAATTACCTTGTGAGCATATAAAAATTAAACTAGAAAATAAGATTAAAGCTATTGATGAACAAATTCAGCAATTACTTATTTTGAGACACGAATTATCAGGATTAGTTTCTGGTTGGGAAACCATACCTGAAAATCCTGAAAAAACAATTTGTCCTATTATTGAAAGAAATTAAACAATCAAGCTGTTCATTTAATTTTTTTATCAGTATATCAACGCATTAAGCTAAATTGATATACTGATTTTTTATTGAGAAAAATCAATTGATAAAGAAATTAGTTATTTTTAATTTTACCTATTGACTCTCCCGTAAGCTGGAGAAATTAAACTAATTTTAGTTGAGTAGATTAAGCGTATATCTATTCAACGATTTTTAGAAAATTAGTTATACCAATTTTTAAAATGATTGTTATAGATGTAGGTTGGATTTCGTCCCTCAACTCAACGCTTCAAAGCTTTGTGGATGTTGGGTTTCACTTTGTTCAACCCAAACTCGCTTGTTCCGCTTGCGCGAATACTATCATATCACCAAAGCAATTCAATCAATTGATTCTACAGCCACAGTGCAAGCTGATCCAAAAACAAAATTTGTGAGTATAGAAACTCAATCATCTAAAACTGAGAACCCAGTAGCTTTACGTAGCAGGATTCCAATTCCATACTCTGGGCTTTCTCCTGTTCTTGTCAGACGTTATAAACCGATACTTCATAATTAGGACAAGTCAGTTCTTACATGGATGCTACTCGAACGCCTGTGATTACAATTAAAAGTATATCAAAATGTGTATTATCTTACATCAAATAATGGTTTGTAGTTTGAAGGATGAGATGTAAGAATAGAACATAGAAAATAAATAGGATAACAAAAACAGAGTTTGATGGATTTGATGAGGATTTAAAGTAGACAAATAGTAAATCTTTTTATTTAATTATATGCTATTTGCATTTTTCTATAGCTGACTTCAATTCATGGTTTATGACTAAGAAAAGGAATAAAAAGACAATGAGTGAGAATAAGCAGGTCGAAATAGATGAACAAACAGTAGAAAATACCACTCAGAAAACAGGAAGAATAGTAATTATCACCGGAGATAAAGGAGGTGTAGGTAAATCCACATTTGCAAGAGGATTACTACATTTATATATCAACAAACAGTTAAAGTATTTGGCTTATGACTCAGATCATCGTAATGCCCAATTGTATAGACATTACGACTCAGCACAACCTGGAGTCAAGCTACTTGATATTTTCACAAGAGGTGGTGCAGATGACTTACTAATAGACTTAGAAAAAGAACTGCCTCCATTGGTATTAGTAGATTTACCTGCTCAGTCAGGTCTATTTTTTGAGAATTTTGAGAAAGACTTGGGTGTATTTGATGCTGTCAAAGGCTTAGGATACAGAGTCACAATGGTGAGTGTACTATCTAGGGTAAAAGACTCAGTGAATATATTACGAATTCTTCACAAATACTGTGGCGATCGCGTTGATTATGTAGTTGTAAAAAATCTGTTTCACGGTGAAGCTGATAAGTTTGAACGCTATGACAGTTCTGATACTCGCACTAAACTTTTAGATGCTGGTGCAGTAGAAATTAAAATGCCAGATTTGTTTTTCAAACCCTATGACTATATTGATGAAAAAAACTTGACTTTTAGTGAAGTTTTAGAAGATAAACAAGCCAACATTGTCATCAAATCTCGTGTTTCAGCTTGGTTGAAAGAATTTGAGCAAAGCGTGTTGAATGCTAATGAATTATTGGGGATAAAAGAAAATGCAGTCATCACAGATCAAGCAGCATAGCCAAAATAATCCAGGAATTATCCCCAATCCTAAACGACTGGTGATGACAGTTGGTGATGCAAGGATAGGTAAGTCAACTATAGCACGTTTGTTGATAGAGATTTATCTAGAATCAAAACTAAATCTCAGAGTTTATTACAGTGGTAATCGCAATAAGTTATATGCTTATCAGCTATTATTACCTATTGCTCAATTGCCATTAACGCAAGGTGGTGCAGACCAATTATTAATTGATTTAGAGACTTTTTCTGATGTCCAAGTAGCTTTGAGTGACTTACCAGGACAAAACTTTGAAGAGTTCCGACAATTTGCACAAGAAGTTATGCTGTGGGATGCCATTGCACAATTGGGTTATCGTATTACATTTGTGCATCCAATTTCATATCGTCGAGATTGCACAGAATATTTACAAGAACTTTTTAATTGTTATGGCGATAAAGCGGATTACATCATTATCAAAAATCTGTATTTTGGTGACGAATTTCCTTACTATGATGGTTCTGATATCCAACAGCATATCCAAGCAAGTGGAGGTGATGAATTGTATTTGGGGAGGTTATGGAGGGATAGTTATGAATTAGTAGAATCTTTGGATTCACCTTATAGTTATGCAGTACAAAATTACGAGATAGATTTTATGAATCGTTCTCGTGTGTTTAATTGGATGGAAGAATTTAGTGGGCAAATTAAGAATAATAAACATATTGAGGAATTATTGGGTTTATTGAATATTACATCCTCATTGGATTTACCCAACCAATTAATTAACGATTTCTAATTCTAAGTTTTAACAACCTACAAAAGTCAGAAATCAAAAAAAATTAGAGTTTAGAATCAACCTTCAAAGTTTTTATGAAAAAACTCTGGCTCTTCGGCACTTGTTATGCCAAATATGAGTTTATTTACCCCAGAAGCCTTATAAATAAAGGACTTTATTGTTTTTGATGCCAAATTTATGTCAAATCAACCAATGCATTAACCTACAGTCTTTATATAGCAAGGATTTTAGGATTCAATGGGCTAAATTAGCATAGTAAGTACCGAAGAGCCAAAACTCTTAAATATTAGTCAATTACTAATTTGACAACAATTATGATTCTTGATTTCTTAATCATTGCATTTTAGTAAATAACCAAAATATAAGATGTGTGGAAAATTTCAGGACAATAAAAAATTGACACATCATCTCTATAAAGAAACCTAAAAAAGGCACATGAAATTATGAACACCTCTGTAGAAGCTTCTTTAGATACAACATTAGCAGGACAATCAGATCATTTTAAACAGAAAGTTCTCGAGGTAGTGAGACGTTCTGGTATCAATCCTAAAGACCCATTGTTTTTGGTATTAAGTTCCCTGGGTAAATTTGAGGTCTTAATGGAAGACATTCCCGGTAAACTTAATACTGTAGTCGAGGGTTGGACAACAGAAATAGATGACAAACTTGATAAAGCATCAAGTGTAGCCATTGTTCAACAAAAAAGTGCGATCGCTAAAGCAGCATCAACTTTGTTGAGTAAAACCGAGCAAAAAAAATCTAGATCCGTCTTTAGTCCTTTAATAGCCACTGCCCTGGTATTATCTGGTGTGTTTGGTGTTGTTATGCTGGCTGGTAATATATTTTTTATTTGGAAAGGTAGAGAGTTAACAGAACCAGTTCGCTTGACTGGAGAAGAACAAGAAACTTTGAATTGGGCTAAGTCAAAAGACGGAGAATTTGCTCGTCAAATTATGAAATGGAACGATTTTGATTTGAGTGTTTGTCGAGCGAAAAAAGCTCAATTAAAAGGCAGATGTATGATTTGGGTTGTAAATAATGACGAGCGACAACGTTATCTAGATCAATTAAATCAAAAATCAAAATCAAGCCGTTAAACCAATTTGATTTGTTTCTGGACTATCTATCAGTCCCTCTACAATTGCTTTTGTAGCAGCTTGAGCGCGGTTTTGACAATCGAGTTTAGTTAGAATGCGATGGACATGAGACCTCACAGTACCTACACTCAAAAAAAGTTTGTTGGCAATTTGATTATTTCTATCACCAATAGCAATCATTTGCAAAATCTCTAATTCCCTAGAACTAAGCGAATATTGCCGGCACACTCGTTTTATTTTCAGACTGGGAGTAACTACTAATTGTTGAAGTTGCAAATTTTGAATTAATATTTTAGCGATCGCAGAATCTAACCAATTTCCTCCTTTGTGTGTCACATAAATAGCTTCTGCTAACTTTTCTTTAGCTATCGTCCTTGTGCAATATGAATCTGTACCTGCTGCGAAAGCTTCTCTAACAGAGTCTTCCATAGCTTGAGCATTAAAAATCACTATTTTAGTGATTGATGATACTTGTTTAATTCGTTTTACGACTTCAATACCACTATCATCTTGAAGATGCAGATTAACAAGAGCTATGTGTGGAGTATAAGTTTTTATTAGTTTGAGTCCTTCTGATGCTGTTTCAGCTTCCCCACAAATCTCGATATCATGAGCAGCCGTAAGTAACACATTGATACCATATCTACTCAACTCATGGTCATCGATAATTACTGTTTTTATCATGTTGTTCACCTACTATGTTTGCGGTTTCTTCTGATTTGGCAGTATTAATGATGATATTTAGAAATGCTAACTTATCTATTAAGTTAGATAGATGACAAATATATTAATTTAATATTTTCTTAAGATTTAGCCATAGAGTAAACTCTATGGTGTATTTAATGATTATCAGAAAGAAAAAATTTAAATAATTTCCATATCAAAATAAAGATAGAAAAACAACATCCAAAAGATTGAATTTTATTAAATTTCTCTAGGTAAGGCTAGATTAGCCCTCTATATCTTGGGTGCTATTTTTTTGAATGGCATTTATATAAAGATTAGAGAGAAATTACCTAATAAAAATCAATCTTTGTACCTTTACCTGGGCAGAACAGGATAAAATACAGCCAAGTTATTTTGGGTATTTTACAATACTGGACATACCAATATAAAACCACAACTTAGCAAATGGAACTTGACATCAAATTCCGGTTTATAAAATTTTTATACCTTTTTTATATCTTTTGGTAGTGGTACAATTAACAGCACAAGCTATAATATTAATAATTAGCTTATGCTCTTATAGCTGGTTTGCTACTTTCTGCTAAAAATTTTACACTTGTGTTGATTATATCAGCAATATCTACTGGATCTAGGGTATAAATTCGTGCCATGACTTCCTTCTTAATTTGTTCAACAGGATATTTATTGCTAGGTGTAACAGTATTTAATGAGTTTTTGTCCAAATCAAAATTTTGAAGGTAAGTAGATAGAGATATATAACCTTCTAAGTATTGTTCCAGAGTTTCACTATCACCACCACTCAATTTTGCTAAACGCAAGAAATTTTTAGAGTCAGTTTCGGGAATGGCTTTACCTTTCAACCATCTATATACAGTTGAAAAATCAACACCGATTTCTACAGATAAAGTTGTTTGAGTCCAGCCTTCTTTTAATAAATGTTCAATTAACTCGACTAATCGTTTATGACGTTTTTGCATAGTAGAAAACCTGGTTCTACCAGTTATAAAATTTACTTTTGCTTTTTCAACAAGTACAACAGTTAATTTTTATCGCACGTTTTACTTAATTGATAGGATTGGTGAAGACAAATAATGTTCTAATCAAACAGGTAACAGGTAAATCATTATAAGAACACGATATGTTTCTTTCATCCCTAACAGGTGTTGTAAGTAAATAAGCGATAAAAAATATGACAAACCTAACCCTCCGACTCCTTGAAAAGGAAGTGAAAGCTCCCTATATCACAAGATAAAGGTTTGAAGAGAGGTTTTTTATTAAATTGTGCCTAACTACTCAATTCTAGTTGGGCTGTTCCTAAGAAATACATTTTATCACCCTTATTAGGTAAGAAGTTAAAATTTTGTATTAGCTCAATAATTAGGGAAGAACTACCGTATCGGTAACGATTTTGCGTCTTTTGAGGTTTTTCTTGAGCTATTTACCCATTAGCTATTCGCTCTCTTCACCTATCTTCAACAATAAATCAAGGGGTTCAACAATTTTAGAGGGGGGAGTGAACAATCATTTTTGCCCTAAATTATTGAGCAATTACGAAATTTTCCATACTTTCCGTACTTATCCCTCTTCGGTCAAAGTAGGGTAAAACCTTAATTCTTCGTTGGGTAAAATAACGCAACTTCATTAATTTATCTAATGTTGATAAAAGAGGATTATGGCAGTGTGCGATTGAGTGAATAAAGACAAAGCCTTTCTCAGTAAATAAATATTATAGTGTATATAAGCATATTTTATAAAACTCCAGTCCGCTATATGAAAACTTGAACTGCATCGACTAGAAATGGTTATTGCATCTGTTTTAGTGGGAGACCTAGTGCCATATTAGTCAACATCAATTGTTAAGAAATTATAAATTTAGATGCAACTTATATTGCGCTGTGCAAGATTATTAATATTGCAGGGGGCAAGTAACAAAATCTACTTGAGAAAGCATCTGTCAATAAACAAGGTGTTATCACTCTCAAATCTAAAGTTATGACGTACACAATAGACTTAAATCGAGTCTCTATGAATGGAGGAGAGAACCAAGCAGGGTTATCTTCTAATTCTACCATCTTTTTGGATACACAAAATCTTACTGTTGCCGAAGATATTGATCCAATGGAGACGAACTCTGAACAAAATCAGGCAGCTAATCAATACCTATCAAACAGCGCGGATCATCTGAATGAAGGTGATAGCCTGCGTGGCGAAGCCATAACAGTCGAACTAGGTAGATTAGAGGACAGAATTGAAAAGGGTTTAAGAGCTTTTTGGGACATCGGACAATCTTTGGGTCAAATTCGAGATAAACAGCTTTATCGGCAAAGTTACAAAACCTTTGATGAATATTGCCTGAACCGTTGGGAAATGTCCCGACGGTCTGCTTATCGCTTGATACAAGCTGCATTGGTTTATGAAAATGTGACCCGTGGATCACAAAGTTTTGTAAATGTGATCCATGGATCACAAAATCCTGAAACTATAACTTGTGGATCACAAAGTTTTGTAAATGTGACCCATGGATCACAAAATCAAATTCTGCCTACGAACGAACGCCAAATCAGACCTTTAGTAACACTACCCCCAGAAAAACAACGCGAAGCTTGGGCTAAAGCAGTTTCTACAGCCCCCAATGGAAAAGTTACAGCTGATCATGTTGCCCAAGTAGCCAGAGAGTACCATCGTGAGAACTCAGCAAATAAATCTAGGCAAAAGCACTCTTTTGAGCAACAACAGCAATCAACTGATAATTCTGAGCAATCATTAAACCGTAGTTGCTGGAATTGCCGTCATTCTAGTCAAGAGTTGATAAAAGATGATCACCAAAGTTTTTATTGCGATCGCCTGGGTAAATTAAGTTTTGTTGAGAAAGACGGCAACCAACGTGGTGCAGAATGCGAATACTGGACTTACCGCTTTGGAGAATCTTCTCAAGTCAGAAAAAATGTAATTCCATTACGAGAAACCTTTAACCTGACTTTACAACTTCCAGCACAGTTACAACCTCTGCTCCAAAATGCTGCTAAAGATTCAGGTTTAACTGTTATGGACTGGTTGACAAAACTGGTAGAAGAAAAGCTTTCACACGAGAATGAAAAGCAAAATACAGATATTGATGAAAATTTCGTAGGTACTGTAGTTTCAGAAGTGGCTTAATATTCAGGATTTTAAGCCAAGAGACAATATCTGAGGCAGATAGAAGTGAAAATTCAAATAAAAACCCTTGATAGCTTGAATGGCGTAGCCATAGCTTAACCAACATTAATTAAGATTAATTGTTGCAAGAGGCTTATAAGTAGCAGGTTTTAAAAAAGTAGCAATTCATTAATAAATAACAAATTTAAAGGTATATGGGTTTTCCTTGTATGCCTATAAATCTTGTGCTTATGAAAATCAACATTTCTGAATTTTAACAGTATCTACAGCGAAATGAAACTTCTAATCAGGTCAACATTTGGTAATTTGGGGGAGGACAGTTTTGGTGTCAGTAAGAGAGAATAATAGAAGATATCCAAAACCTGAATTATCAGGTTATCAATTAGCAATACCTTACCCAGCAGATGCTACACGCAAAACTGGAACTGGCGCTATTGCTAATCCACAAATACCAGTAGCTACTAAACGATTTAGGAAAGCTAAAAACCTTCCTTTCACAGAACAACCGCTATTTATAAACAACAACTACGAGATGACAGCAACAAGTGCGCCAATTATTAGTGCTACCCAAGCATACCTTAAACAACCTGATTGGAATAAATATAGTGATGGCAAGCTTTACTTCTCAAAAGAATTTGGTAAAGGTCGTTATATCGAGTTCTACATACTTCACCAACAAGCACATCAACCACAATATATCTTGGATGGTGCGGAACACCAAATCCTGGAAAAGTACGGTGTAATGGCTGCTAGATTACACGCAGTATTTGCTACTTATGCTACACAACAAAAAGAACCTTGGAAACAGCCTTTTATCCTGCGTGGTTCAGAATTAATTAAGACGCTGCAAATATATAAAAGTAAAAAACTCAGTAAATCACAAAAACTCAAAGCTATAGCAGATTTGGCTATGGTTGTGGGTACTTTGGGAGCAGTTATTCAGTGGTATGAAGGCGATTTAAATCTTTGTATTAAAGAACGTTGTTTATTGTGGATGGTAAGTGTACAGGAATATAGTCAGCCTAATTTATTTCAAGAACCGGAAGATTTATTAGAGGTAATAATTCGTGTACAGCCTGGACTTTGGACTTATAATTTTCTCAATGCTGAAGGAGAAAAATCAAAAACTGCCCTCTATCAATGTGGGTTTATGCCTAAGCAAGTCTTTGATTTAGATGCACATAAACATAAACTAGCTTTTGAACTTGCTTTATATATTATTCAAAATAATCGCGCTCATAAAAATGGTACTTACACAATTCATAATTTATTGAGTAATATCTTACCAGATTCTCAAATTGAAAAAGCAGTCAGTGATTATCGGTATGGTTGGCGATTGAGAGAAGATTTAGAAGAAGCTTTTCTGCTATTAAAAGATAAAGTTAATATGACGATTGAGTTTGATGATCAAACCTACCCAATGTGGTTAAGACCTTTGTGGGCAATACCAGAAGAACTAGCTCATTTATCACCTCAAGAAAGAAATCAAAAGTTACTGGGGAAGAAGAAGTTACCAGATAATTATATTCAAAATATTTTATTACCTGCTAAGTTAAGTTTTAAGTTACCTTCTTCACAGATAAATAATAATAAATCAGTAAAAAATCAAAAAAATACAAAATTTCACACAAAATCTAATAAAGCTGGTGTAAAAACACAAAGTCAGGTTGATGTTGTCATAAATAATTCTGGCATAGCTAAAACTTCGGGAGTAAGTAATGGTAAAGTAACAATTAGGAATATACCTGTTATCAAGGAAATAACTGGCAACTTGGTTAAACAAATGAGAACAGCTAAAAAAATGAGTCAAAGAGATTTTGCTCATGCTGTAGGTATGAGTCAAAGCTGGGTCAGGGATATTGAGACTAAAGGTAAAAATGCACCTATTCCTGAAAAGTATACTGCTATAATTAAAGAGATTTTAAATTTTAGATAAACTGTTGAAAATAATTACGTAAGAGCAATGGCTTATAGTGATTTTAGCTTCACTAAGTTTAGGAAAAATTTTAACATTACAATTGATGAAGAAGCTGATTTATTTTCTGAATAATTACTATATTAAGGAGTTGAATAAAATTTTAGGTATTTTGTGTCAAGGTGCTGAGTGGTCAAAATTAAGAGAGTTTGGATTGATATATACTAAAGTCATAAATAGATAGAACCAAAACCTATGACTTCACCATTTCCAGGGATGAATACCTATTTAGAAAATCCTGATTTATGGTCAGAAGTACACCATAGATTAATTACAGCAATTGCTGATGATATATCATCTCATCTGAATAAAAAATATTATTCCCAACTTCTATAAACCTCATTCTTTCGTTGAACTATAAAACCTGCTTATGGTTGCAATGAGATGACTAATTACAGGTATAATGCACAGCCATTATTTTATCTAGTAGCATCTATGAGAAAATTATTGATGCCTTGGCAATAAAATATGTGTAGGCATCAAAAGCTAAAGTTCAGATTGTCAAATGTATAAACCGTTTTATGAATTTATTCGGCAGATTTTGCCTGAATTTAAAATTGATGTGGCCGTTGTTGAGCCACTGCTAGAGTCAAGAAAGGTTTACAAGGGAGAATTCTTGTTTCGGGAAGGCGATGTCTGTGATTTTGTCGGCTTGACACTGTCTGGTTGTCTGAGAACATTTTTCCTCAAAGACGCAAAAGAGCTTACTCTGTTCTTCTACGCTGAACATCAACCGCTAGGTGACTATGAAAGTTTCCGCAAGCAGCGACCCGCGTGTTTTTCCTGTCAGGCAATTGAGGACTCTGAGGTACTACTTGTTAATCATCAGGTAATTCACGCTTTTGAAGTAGCACCAGATGGTCAAAAATTTCTTCGACTCCATGCTGAAAGCCTTGCGTTTATGCTGCGCTCTAAATTGCTTTCTCTTTTCAGAGATACGCCTGAACAGCGTTATCTCAACCTGATTCAAACTGAACCTTCACTCTTGCAGCGCATTCCTCAATACTATCTAGCATCGTATCTTGGTATCGAGCCAGAATCCCTGAGTCGATTGAAACGCAGAGTCCATCGTGAAGAAGCTTTCTTAACTTAAGTCAATGCAGGCTAGGGGCTTATGAGGTAGATTCGCAACGAAACACTTCCAATACAAAAATCTGCAATGTCATTAGAACAAAATAAATCCATTGTCCTGCAAGCATACGAATCCTTTGATTTAGGAGACATCGAAAAAGGTAGAGCGTTTGTTGCCCCAGATATTACTGGCTGTGTGATGGGGAACAATAAACTCTTTGGGGCTGATGCCTTCTTTAAGTATACACTGATGATGCGTGCTGCTTTTCCAGATGGTCGCCACACGTTTTCCGATGTGATTGCTGAAAACGATCTAGTCGTCACCCGTGGGACGTTTAGTGGCACTTATTCTGGAGAAATTATGGGCATTCCCCCGACAGGAAAGCAAGTTACGTTTTCAGTTATTCATATTGATCGTGTAATGAATGGCAAAATTGTAGAGCATTGGGGACAAGGTGACACAATGGCATTAATGCAGCAGTTGGACGTAGTACCTAAATATTAATTGCTGGAATGTAGACCAAGTAATCCACAGGCGAATGATAAATTGCAAGTATGGTTTGCACCAAGATGCAATCGCTATAAGTCTGTTTGTGCCTCACCCGCAAGGGGCTTTTTTTCGGAATTGGTTTTGGTGGAGGATTGCCGCCTAATTTATCTTTTTTAGATGGTCGCAGCCCAAGGTGTTTATTCTTTTTGGGCTGTTGCTGAACTGTGGCTTTATCTTGTTTAGAGGCTTTGAGAAATTTAGGTGCAGTCTCAAGGGGTGGTGCGGTGAGTGCCGATGGCGGGCGATAAACATCTAGCTTATTGACAATAATAAAGCACAAAGTCTTTGATATTACGTTCAAAAATAATAACTACTCACCCTTATTGAGAATAAAAAAAGGGCAATTTTCGACTACTCACTAACTCCCCCTCAAGGAACTATCACCAACACCAAATTGAAAGGCGATCGCTAAATCCCCCATTTGTGATAAACATCCAGCTTATTGATAATAATAAAACTCAAAACTATTGATATTACGTTCAAGAATAAAAACTACTCACCCTTATTGAGAATTAAAAAGGGCAATTTTCGACTACTCACTAACTCCCCCCGTTGTGATAATTAACTCCCCCCCTTGTGATAATTGATTTTCATGAAACCCTTACCCAATAAAGCTTTAACCCCCTAACCACCAAAATCACCTAAAAATTGCACATTATATAGATATGGCCGAAAAAAAACTACTCAAAACCGGGTTGTATGCTAGTCAGAACATCTATTCCAGCCCTGCGGGGACTACTCACCTAGTTTTGAGTGCGCTGCCATGAAACGTCAATACACCACCAAACGCAATCCTTGTCCTGTCTGTGGCAACCATCACGGTTGCGCTATTCGCCCAGATAATCTAATTGAGTGCCTACGGAGTTTCAGCCAACATGATGCCCCGGCTGGTTATCGCTTTATCAAGCCCCTGCGTAACGATATGGGCGGTTTATTTGTTCTAGATAACCAAAATTCCCAAAACCAGGATAAGCCTCTGTATTCGCCTCAAAAACGGGCTGACAGTAGACAAACAAACAAGGGGTTGAGTATTGAGGAGCGCGATCGCCAAAACCGATTACTTTTAAACTCCACAGTGAGTAGTTTGGGTACTCAACATTTCTCCCATCTCCAAGAACAACGACAGTTGACTACTCAAGAGATTAACTGGCTCAAAGACTTAGGCTGGGTGAGAAGCTGGGAACCTGGAGCTTATTCCCCTGCGGGTGTAACGTCGGCTCTTACGGGTATTTCACCTGAAGGTAAACTATTGGGGAGAGAAGGAATAGCGATCGCAGCCCTTGACCCCAATTTTCAAATCACAGGCTTTCAAATTGCCACCTTGCGAACTCAACCCAAATACATTTGGTTGAGTAGTGCCTACCAGGGGGGAAGCGGACCGCAATTACCAAATGGTGAACTACCTCTGTTTTGCTGGAAACATCCAAACGCCAAAAAGGTGAAAGTAGTAATTCTCTGCGAAGGCGCACTCAAATCTCTACTCACCGCCGTGTTTTTGTGGCGTTCTGGGCAAACTGATATTGCCGTCATTGGTACAGCAGTTGCCGCACGCTATGGTCACAAAACCCTCAAAGATTACCTCAAGCGGTTGCGTCCCCAAGAAATTCGCTTGATGCCTGATGCTGGTGCAATACTCAATCCCCACATTGCCAAAGCCAATGAAGATACTCTACAACAGTGCCGTAAATGGAGATATTCTCTATCTGTGGGTGACTGGGGACAACTGGAAACCAAAGAGCAATTAGACATTGACGAATTACTGTCCGTAGGTCGGCAAGATGAGATTAAACTAATTAGCACTGCTGCTTACCTGAATCGCCATCATATCCATCAGCAAATCAGAAAACTACTCAAACAAGGTTCATTCCAATTGGGGCAGGATAAGCTGATTACGCTAAAACCCGCTACCAACTCTACAGACAACATAGATTTAATTCACCAATATGCAAAAGGCGTTGAATACTGCCGTAAAGGTGGATATCAGGTGGTGGTGAGTTGGCATAATGAAACGATGCTTTCTCTTGAAAACGCTCCGCAAACGGTCAGCGCAACCATAACACCAGAAGAGTTTTTTGCTGGATGTTCAGAACAAGTACAAAAATCCCTGGCTCAGATAGACAGAGAATGGGGAATGCTCTACAAGCTGAAGCTGTGGGTTGGGCGAATGATGGAGCGTTATCGTCCCAAGAAAGGTTTTGGTCAACAAAATTCGGGAGTATCCGGTGGGTTAAATGCTGATCATAATGATTTGGGTGAGAGAACCACAAATAGGGGAACAGAGAATAGGGAAGACGGAAAAACAGAACTTTCCACAGATGGGGAAGTTATCAAGAATCAACCAGACTTAATACCACAAGAGGAAAGACAGCTACTTTCCCATGAGGGAGTTATCAAAAATCAATCGAACCCAATATCACAACCTGATAATAAACAACTGCTTTCGGAAGATAGGCAAAATTTATCCTCACCCATTGCACCGTGCAAGGTAATTGAGTACAAACCTGGGAAGTTCCCCAAATATGGCAATTTACAACAGCCACCAAAAATTATCTTCAAAAAAGGCCAGCGTTTGCAAGTGTACGCTGAAGCTATTGCAGCCGGTTGGAAACACATTTTAGATAAAAGTCCCACTGGTACATTTAAAAGCCATGATGCAGGAACAGCTTTACCAAAAGCATTGGGAGTAGAAAAGTTATGGTACTTTACCAGTCATGCTCGCAATGTGAGTACAGAAACAATTGATCGCAATTATGAATATCTGGATGTACGTAATTCAGGTATGGTTTGGGATACTACCCCAAATGGCAAACCCTATTTAAGATGGCCTAAGCAGGGAGAAACACCAGATACAAAAGGTAATTGTCATCGCAGTCAAATTTTTAATGTTTTACGCAGCAAGAATTTAGACTCTATTGAAGGTGCAGAAAATCCTATTTGCGCTACTTGTCACTTACTGGAAGCTTGTCGTGGTGTTGCTGGAGCAGGTTTTGGACATCGTTTTTTGAGAAAAGAGACTTTCAAGAGCGATCGCATTCGTTCCCATCCTGATAGCGCACCCCAACCAGAAGATTTCGACTGGTCAACTAGCGGTATTTTCTGGGATGAAGTTATGCAAACAGTACAACCAGTTAATACTATCACTGCCAATTTACGCGACATTGACCGAGTAATGGCAGAGTTAATGACTAATTCTCCTGAAATCAGTCTGCAATTACAACCAATGTGGGCAGTTTTAAGACAATGTATCACAGGAGATATTCAACAACCTTACTACGGTTGGAATGATGCTGGTGTCCGAGGAATGTTGGGTAAAGCACCAGAAAATTTAGATGAAATCATTACAGAAGTAATGCAGATTTTACAACCTGATTTATTACCGATTTTTAACTCTACCAGTAAGTATGGAGTAGATTTAAGTGATTTACCCAAAAAAGTACGAAAACAGTTTGGTAATCCCATCTCTGAATTAGTGGAGAAAATTCAAGTAGAGATAATAGTTAACTGGTTTATCCCGTTTTTACAAGTTTGGGGTAAACAGATTCCTGGTACAATTCACATTGAATATGGAAAGCTAAATATTACAACTCGTAACTCCCGTCATAGTACGATTAGTCAATCAACAAAATGGAATGTTTACTTAGACGCTACTACCAAACCTGAGTACATAGCTTGGTGGTTTGATATTAACCCACAAGAAATTTTAACTGTAGAGCAAGAAATAACTAAAACTAACAATTTACAAATTATCCAAATCACCGGATTAGGACAAGTTTCTAAAAATCGTTCTTCCTATTGTCAAAAAAGAGTCAGTGTACTGCGACAAGAATTATTATCTCATCACAGTAACATTAAATTTATTGACTTTGTAAAATGCTGTGAAAATCAAGATGGTGGTTGGTTTAGAGATAGTCGTGGTTCTAACGATTTCCAGGAAATTACAGCTTTAGCGACTTTTGGAATTCCCTATCAGAATATCGGTCATTTAGAAACATTATATCTAACTTTAAAATCCAGTCATAACAAAAGTGACTATCAGTTAGATGATTTAGAAATAAATACTAACGGTAGTAATAACTCGTTAGAACACTCAGAAATAAATCAAGAGTTACAAAATTTTATTGACTGGGTTACACAATCTGAAATTATCCAAGCTATCGGCAGATTAAGAGTAAATAATCGCCCAGAATCAGAACTTTATTTTTACTTCTGTGCTGATTACAATTTAAGCTTTTTAGAATATGAAGTCAAATGCGTACAAGCAGCAGAAATTACGATTGAAGCTGGTTGTAAGGATGAGAAATCTTGGTGGAAAATTGAAACCGCAGTTAAGGAACTTTGGTTACAGGGACAAAAGATTACTCAACCAGTTGTAGCAGCAGTTTCTGGTATTAGTCAGGGTTATATTTCTAAGTTAGCAACTGAGTTTGGAGGAGGTTGGAAACAATGGTTAAAAATATTCCTTTCTCTATTAAATAGTAATAATAGCAAAAGGAATAATTTGGATGATATAAGTGATTTTTTAAAAGAGGAATTGGAAATGACAGATATAGATTTTAGTCTGCAAGATTTGGAGACGAAATCTCATCAGGAAATAGTTAAAAAAGTATTTGCGATAGATAAAAATTTAGATGATGTTGATTGGCAGTATTTTTTAGATGAAATGCCAATTAAATCGCAGTCTAAAATTATCGCTGCTTTACTTTCAATCTTGCCTAAATGTTGGTTTCAGGAATTGATAGAAGTTGATTATTCGTTTTCTGGGGAGCATCCGAAATGAGTAAGTTTATTTTTATCGTAAGCATTCAACCGTCAGCCAATCGCTACGCCATTTACTGATTGCTGATAGCTAAATACTTGCATATAATTGAACCGCAAATAATGACCGCGCGTATCGCTAAAGCGTTCACGTAGTCTGCCGTAGGCATAAGCTCTGCTTTTCTTGTATGCCGCAGGCTTTACACGCAGCTTGATACAAGCTTTTGCCCATTGTTGTAAGCCTGCTGTTATGCATAGGGCTGTAGTAAACTAAGGCGAGAGAATTCCAGAGAGTTTTTGGTGTGGCTACGTTTATTTTTTCAAAATTGGGATGCTCCCGTTCTCTGTTTCCTAACCCAACAGATATAATAACTATATCTCTAACGAGTAGTGAAACTCATAAATAGAAATGATATCAGTCATTTTTTTAATTAAACGTCAACAGTTAAATATTTATAGGAATTCAGTTTGATTCCTGATAGTGTTCACGTTCGTGGAGTGTGGTGTAAGCCATAATTTTCGTGAAGACAGGAAACAAGGAATAGGGAACAGGAAAGAAGGAATCAAGATGTACCTAGTTTCGCCAAAATTAAATAGGAGTCCTATATGTTAAATTACAATACATTACATTGTTTACCTTCTTCAGCAGAATTACCAGATTCAGACGATACCCCAGTGGATAACGAACTACAAATTTTAATTCCCAACTTATTATTAGCCATCCTAGTTAATATTTGGCAAAAGCGAGATGACTGGTTTTTTGGTATTAATATGGGAGTTTATTATGCAGGAAGTAAACCTGCTATAGTCCCAGATGCGTTTTTAAGTTTGGGAGTAGAACGCTTTGTTGGTGAAAATGGACGTTCTAGTTATGTACTTTGGGAAGAAGATGGTATTCCCCCAATTTTAGCTTTAGAAATTGTTTCTCAAACTTACAATTACGAATATGAGCAAAAGAAATTAGACTATGCAGAATTAGGCATTTTATATTATGTCATTTATGCCCCTACACGCCTACGTCGGAAACGTCAACGTTTAGAAGTTTACCGCTTAGTCAATGGTGAATACATCCTTCAACCAGGGGATAAAATTTGGATGCCAGAGGTAGGTTTAGGTATTAGTAGGGAACAGGGAACTTATCAAGGTAGAACCAGGGAATGGTTATATTGGTATGACGAAAATGGTAATAAATATTCTACCCAAGAGGAAGAATTGCAAACTCTTCTAACTAGATTACAAGCAAGGGGAATTGACCCAAATACATTGTAAATTCTTAAAACTCTTTATTAATCAAGGTTTTGGATTTATTGATTAAGTCATAAAATCTATTACTCTCCTAACTCTTGTTCCTTTTTAAGTAATTGATTACTTTGATTATACTCCATTAACGCTATCAGTTTAAACTTTTCTATTTCGGCTTTTGTTAATTGATTTGTGGTAGCTTGAAAATGAGCATAATTTGTTTTCCTAACAGCATTTAAAGCAACCTCGGTTTCATAATATAAATATTGTTTTCTTTTCAGGATTAAAATTTGCTCCTCTGTCGCTGTAACTTGTAGTGAAGCAGTAAATTCATCTGATTGATAAACCCTAATTTCTCCATGTTCACTATCTTCTACCAAACTTCCTTCGCTCATTAACCTTGCCATTATGAGAGGAATAACATATAACATAATGTCTTCCTCATATATTTCTGTTTTGTTTTCTTCTTGTTCATCTTCCAAAACTATAATCGAATCATAATTGATTTGATTTAAATTACCTTGTTCCTCCGTTATTTTATACACAGTTAAATCATCTACAAAAGTTATTGCTGATTCAGGAATAAATTCTGGATTTTCTAATTGGATATCATCTGGTTCAAATTCTATTAAAATAGATTCTTCTACTGTTCTTCCAGAATTAAGACTAGCAATAATAGATGCCAATGTTTTGATAGCATCGTTTTGTTCTTCAATACTCACTGTTTCTGTTACTGGAATAGATTCTAATTCATCGTAACCAACATATTCGAGAAGTTGGCTGAACATATAAGCAGTTTTAGCAGGGGAAATATCAGGGGATATTTTACTTGATTCTTCAGTGAGTATAGTTAAAGGATTAGTTGTCATAAATTTATGCCAATCAATTGAATAAAAACTAAATTGATTAAATATTAAACTTGAAGATACTGATTTTTGACAGATGCTAAAGATTGATTGATATTATTGTTAATTTCCTCAAATACATCAATAACTTCAGCCGATATTTGAGTCTGATTAATTTGTCCTAATTTAATATCGAGTAAAACACTTCCATCTTTTTTTATAATCGTTAAATCTTTATGAGAGTTATTGATTGAAATCAAGTATTCTTTACCTTGTACTATAAGTTCTCCGTTTTCTTGCCGACTGCCAAATACATCCCCCATTCGTTGAGAAATTTGGGTAAGACGATTGATAGAATGTAATTCTTGAAAATCATTATTCATTGCTAAAACTGCTTTCTCTGTTAATTCTACACCTGACTTAAATTGATTACCAACCTCTGCAATTCGCTGAATATATTCTGCTGACTTACCTAACTTTTGTGCAGTCAAATACCAAGTTCTTAATTTTTCTAATGTTGTTTCTTGATCCTGAATACTTTTATCAGCAACTACCTCCTTTTGAACAATGTTGGATGAGGAAATGGGTGTAGAGTTAGGCAACTTTAGCCCATGAGATGACATCACAGATGATGGCTGTGTAGGTACTGGGGAAGATACTTCTAAAGCCGATTGTGGTTGTTGGTTAGTAAGCGTAGTATCTTGTTCTAGCTTGACTGCGCGTGTGTACCCATCATTTACAGCTTCCAACTTATATCCCTGTGTCTCTAAATATTGTTTTACCAGTTGGTCAGTACCAGCAGCATTACCCACTACAAAGGAACTATTAACAGCGATCGCCTGATCAATCAGTGGTACATAATGTTTATTGAAAGTTTCCAGAATTTGTTGTTGAGTAACACCCCTCCAAGGCCCAGAACCTGAAACCATAATTGTGTCATTGGCTGAGTACACACCTGTATTTGCCCTTTCCCCCCAAGCTTGTTGATAATTGCGGGTGCTAGAAGCTGTGTCAGGTGGTGCAGCAGATATACCAATAAATTGAGTAGCTACTTCAGCCATTGCCAAATCCTTTTGCATATGCGTTGCTACAGCAGCATTTAGGGGTTGCAGATTAGTAAGTGGGTTGGAACTTTTGGGAGAACTAAGAATTTCTTGGCCAGAATCTTTGGCTTGAGGTGTGGACAGGGTTGTAATTGTTTGTACAGAATCCTTCAGTATCAATTCTGAGGATGCTTGAATAGTCTGAGAGTTTTCCAATACCTTAGAATATCCCTCAATCAAAGCGCGGATAAATGGAGATTCTTTACCCTTCCCTTCCCAGTAGTTATCTCTGCTGGAGGTGACATAGTGAGTACAGTTTTCCAACCATTCCACTCCTCCCCGTTGGGTGATAGCTGCAAACAACTTAGGGTGTTGTTCTAACTTAGCTTGAATGATTTCTGCCATTAACTGTATTCTTGGTTCTCCCAAAGGTACTGTAGTTTTGTAGTGTTGATAAGCTTGTTCAGCAGAGACAAAAGGGACTCCAGCAGGTTTATCTTGGGTATAAGTTTCTGGTCCATATTTACCGGCGGGTACTGCGGCGTTATCACGGAAAGATACAGGATACTCTCCTTGGATTTTGCCTAACTCCTTGGCTTTAACAGTAGGATTAGTTATAGCCGCACCTAGAGGGTCAGAACTTCTCGAACCGATATTCACCGGAGAAGTAATAACAGATGCCAGGGGTATGGTTGTAGATAAAGGTGGTGGTATAGCAGGTGTAACTAATGACTTTTCAAGGTTTGCGCTGGGGAAAGGCACAATTTTTCCGTTGACATAATCTCCCAGCGGTTCTGTATGCAGTCCCCACACTTCAGGTTTATCCCTAAAAGTGGCCAGTTCTCGACTGCTGTGTTTTTCCATTGCGCCCCATTGTTGCTGATATGCTGGATCTCCAATCATTTCTGGGGTGATGCGGTATTGTTTACCTACTCGAAAGGCAACTTGTTGGGAAGTAGAAGCAGGAATAGTAGAATGGCCACCGGAGGCGATGGTATAACTTCCACTTTCGGAGATCGCACTATTAGACGTACCGGAAGCGATAGCGAAGCGCTCCGTAGGAATCCCAGAATAGCCACCTACAGCGTTCGTCAAAGACTTGCCGGAGGCGATCGCTATATCCCCCTCTTTAAACCCATAAGCTTTGTACGGTTCATAAGTCCTGGTTGTATGACATCTACCATATCCGCGCATAGCTTCAATAGTAGTGCTGACAGGTAAAGGATTGGGTTCACCGTGCATTTTCAGAGGAAATACCATTTGCACAGGTTTACCGGAAATCACAACATCCTTCTCTTCCAGTTTGGAGACAATGGTGCTATTAGCAGGTAATATCTCAGCTATTGCGGATATAGTTTGTAGATTTTCAGGAACTACAATTGTTTGCTGCGGTGGATTGTTATTTGATAAATTGGGTGTAACTATAACAGGTATTGTGGTTGTAGCTAATTCCTGAACTTTAGCTAGTTTTTCCCCTATTATATGTGGTCTATTGGGAAGGGAATTAAGATATTCATTGTAAGCACTATTTTTTCCGTCAGCACTTAATGGTTCTCCAAACTTTGCCTTTAAAGCATCAAAGTCATCAGATGGAATTGTACTACTAACCAAGTAAATTACAGAAAGACCTTTTTTCGTTTCTAGTGGTACATCTTGTGGGGGTAAAACATTAAATTCAATATTTTTAGATTTAAACCAATTCTGAACTAATTCTGTTTTGTGGTTGTCCACTGCTATTCCTATTAATCCCAGTACCTTATCTTCCTGACTAGTAAAAAATATTGTCGGACGTTCTTTTATCTTCTCCAGCAATAGTCCACTTTTTTCAACCATCACCTCTTGCTTTGTTACCGTATTTGATTGGGAATTATCTTGAAAAGCTTGAGATTCCTTTGTCCAAGTTTGAGGATATTGTACTGTGTTGGGTTCAATATTAATAAAAGTGTGAGAAAAATTACTTTGTAAAGTACACTTTACAGAACCTTGTTGACCATGTTTAAGCACTCCCAAATTTTGTAGTGCTTCCTTATCTTTTTTATAGTGAAGAACTCCTAATAATTGTCCATCAAGAAAAACAGCATCCCTATTTTTACTGGTTGGTACTTCTAAACTAACGCTTTTATATTCTTCTCCCGTAAAAACTTGACCTTTAAAATCATAAACATTAATTTTATTGATTTTTAATAAATTGCCATGAGGTGATTCAGCAATAATAAAACCACCTTCATGTTGACTATCACCAATAGATTTTAATTTAAGTTGTAGCGGATTTCCATTAGCTAAATAATTTATTTTTCTTAATTCTTGAATTGAATCATTATCCAATTCTCCTAATGTTTGACCAGCTAATTTAATTTTTGCTGTGTCAACAGGAACTGCTACATTACCAATAGCGAGTGTGACTGGTTCACCATTAAAAGTTTTACCTGCATGAGAAAATTTACTAATTTCTCTGATAGTAATGTTGATTGGTGGTTGTGATGGTAAATTAATAGTTGCTGTGGCTGTATAAGTTTCACCTAGTTTAATATATGCTTGTGCCTGAGTACCAATTGGTAACTGGCCTGTTCTTTGTTCCAAAACAGCAAATTCTTTGTATTTTTCATCATCATCTTTGACAAAAACCAATCTCGAATTATGTCTTTCATGTCCTGGAGGATAGCGACTGGCTTGTATCTCTATCGAATATTTTTCTTGCGGATTCCATTCCCTACCAACAAAATTATCTCCTTCCTTACCAATTCCTAATACTTTGAGTTGTGAAAATTGTAATTCATCTAATTGGCTAACAATTTCCTTACCAAAAGTTGCAAATACAAAGTTAGAAACTTTCTTACGAGAGTTCAAACTTGAATTATCTCCTTGTTCTAATTCATCTTGTCGAGAAGCTGATATATTCCATGTTGCGGCTGCGGCTGGTAATTTTTGGTCTTCAGGAACTAAATTATAGAAATTTTCAGCAACAGCATAAGCTTCTTGAAACAGTAACTTGATTTGACTTTCTCTCAGTTCAGGTTTCAGTTCAACTAATGTTGCTCCCTGAGTTATCATTCCTGGTTTAAGTTTATAGTCAATTACAGATTGTTGACTAACTGTTCCCAGTTTTGAATATTTAGCTTCTCCATTTTCCGTTTCTCCATCAATTTGCGCTATTGCTAACAAAGTATGGGGACGTTGCAAAGACCGATATTTTTCTGGAATTTCTTCTAAACGAATATTGAGTGTAGAACCTTTCCAAATTCCTGGATGTTCATAGCGAGTGAGATTAGTGATGGTAATTTCTGTACCATTGCTTGTTTTGACAACAGCATAAGGTCCTTGTTCAGTTTCTCGACGTTTATTCAATCTGGTGGCTACATTGAATTTATCATCAAATTCCTGTTTGGCTAATATAGCCTGAAATTTTTGTTGAGGAGTAAATTCTACACCTTTAAATAAATCTTGAAATTGGATAATAGGACGTGATTCTAAATGAGATGCTTCAAAGTATTTATTAACTTGGTTAATTAGTAACTCTACTGGTGAATAGCCAGTAGTAGTAATACCTGCATTCAGATAAGCAGATGAAGATTTTTTATCTTTAATATAATTAACATCTCGATAAAGATAGCGTTTATTTTCAGCTATTACCTCCATATCAGGCTTTTTGGCACTTTTGAATAAATCCACTGCAATTTGATTTTGGAAACAAGCTTCCTCAATCATTTGTCGGTACATATTGCGATTAATTGCCATTGCTTGTTCTATCACTTGAGAATTTCTATCTTGAACAGATGCAAGTTTGAGAAATTCCTGCATCTGTTCTCTGTATTCTTCCCGTATGGCTTGAGGATGGTTTTGATTATTTTCTAAATTGACTAATTTTTTATAATGACTACTAACTTGGTCTAAATATTCTGTTTGTTGTTGAGAATTTCCATAAGTTATTAAAGTTTCAATTTCTGACTCTAAAGCCTCCAGTGCTGTCACATGATTATTGATAATACCAACGCTAATACCATCACTCATGTGAATAGCGATTTCTTCAAATTCAGGTTGTGTACCATCTTCTCTGTAAAAAGATTGCTTTTTCAGTTTGACTGTGGGAGCATAAGCATTTTCAGGCAGATTTCTGTATTCAGCTTCGGCGGTAAAATTTGGGTATTTACTTGCTAATTCCACACCAATACAGTCACCATCAAAGTCTCGACCTTGACGTTCTGATTCTGTTTCTATGGGGTCTAATTCTTCGGTTTCAATACCTTGTGCTTTTAGGGATTCAATCCTAGCTTGAATGCGTTTATGGTCTTCATCGTTGACCACAATAATTCCTGCTAATGGGTTGCCATCTGGTCCTAAGTAATCTTCAATATGTTTGTTGATGGAAACACATAAACCATTAGCATTGAGGAAAGGGGAGCGAAAATTAAGAACTTTTTCACCCTCAGCTATCCAAGGTACAGAAATCTCACCATTTTTGAGTTCTTTGGAGGGAATAATCATTCCCCGGTCAAATGTGAGGACACGACCAAGGGCAATATCCCGCCATTCGTTTTGTACAAACCGACTAAGTTCTTGTTTAACTTTCTCAGTTTCTAAAAGTTGAGCATGACCAAGTAAATCTGCCTTGATAATTTTGTACATTAACAGGTCATCTTGTTCAGATTCACTATCTTCTTGTAAATCATCTGGATATAAATTTTCATCTATCTTAGGGTTATCAGTAGATAATTCCACTGCTTCATTTACTAATTGTTCAGTTTTTTGCTGTTCAATAAAAGCTTTACGTTTTTCGTATTTTTCGCAATATAGCTGTGCTACTTTTCTAGGGTCTTGTTGAATTTCTGCAAGTTCTTGTGCTTGCTTTTCTAATTCTTCTGCAAAGTCTTTGATACCTTGGGGGAAAGAAGCCAGTAGTTGAGAAATGGCAGTCTTACCTTTTTGGGACTGTGATTTTTCACCTAACCAAATGGTTTGATTATATAAACCTGGTTTGATTTGGGGTTTTATGGGTGCAGATGGGTTATCTTTATCTGTTCCCTTGAAGCTAGATATGGGGATAATGAGGTCAATCTTAGGTTTGTTATTTGAATTTGCGTATTTTATTTCGTCTAAATTATAAGGACGAAGTGTGCCTTTGCCAAATCGGTATTTGGTATCCTCTCCATCATGTTCTCTCCAACCAAAGCGATGCTGTACTACACGATAACTTTTATCTTTTTGTTCATTTCTGTTAGTTATTTGGTCATATAGTTTAGTGGCAATCTGACCATAGCAGTCACCTACAAATTTATATGCTACATCATTTGGTAATATGCCTCCATTTTCTCCATTAGTATCATCTACTACTAAAATATTTAACTTTTCATGGATGGCATTTTTACACGAACCTAAGAAAATGGAACCGTAAGCACCACGGTCTTTGCGATCTGGACAAAGTTTTTCAATGACTTCTAAACATTCTACTGAACCGTAGAGTAGTCTAGTTTTGGATGATAACAGCAGAACATCACCATTTGGATGATTTTTTAAATTTTCTGCCGTGGTATTTTCATCCATCTGACCGAAAGAGAAATTCTTTTCTGGTAAGAAAAATCCTAAGAGTGTATTATCTAGATTTTCAGTTAAAATTGAGTTGGCATTTTTGGTATTGCCATCTGTATGAATCCATTGATTTAGTCTAGTGTCAAAGTGCTTGAATTCTAATGTCATAATTTTAGGTAATTTTTATTCCAAACCAAATTTTTATTTTTTGAGGTTTGATTATGTCAAGATTGACTCGTTGGTTAAATATGCACCGAGAAGAGTTGAATTTAGACGGAGTTCTCAAAGACGAAGCTAGAAAACAAATGCTATCTATAGGAATGAATAATGAATCAATTGAAGACTATGCAACTACCTTAAAAGTAAAATATGAGCATCTTAAATACTTGGATGAAACAGAACCTGAACCTTGGGTAAATTACACCGCTTATGACTTTTTCACAGAAGAAGAGAAGCAGCAATTTAATGGTGATGGTTCACTGAAATCGGAGTATGTAAAATATGCTCATAGTATTGGTATTAGCGTTCAATCGCTGGAAGAAATGGAACGTCGTAAAAAAAATGAAGTTGACAATTACAATAAATTGTCTGCTCGATATGCTGAACAGGGCATCAATTTTGGTGAACAGCAGATGCAAGCAAGAATTACTGATAACAAAACCTATTTACAACGCAGGGAGCAGATGGAAATAGATTTGCGTAATTTTGAGGATGTTGATACTCTGCCCTTTGATCAAGACACACGATATTGAAACAAAGCGAAATTAGTAACTTAGACATCACAGATAACTACTAATAGTTCCCTAAAATTAGATTCTAAAAGTTACTTCAGTGATGGTGCTACTGAAAAAAAGTAGAATTGGAGGTAGGTTTTATTTTGTGTTTTATATCATTTGATATAAATCTGAAGCATTGCTGATAAAACCGTAAATTTACGCCAATTCTTCTTGATTTTCTGGTTCTTGCTGCCGATTGTGATTCAATAGCAACTCTTTGAGTCTCTCCAGTATTATTAAATCTTCGGATGTCAAACCTTTATCTTTGCTTTCAGCACCATCACAGAGGGGAATTTCTGCAATTTCTTCTCCACTTTTGCGTCGCAGTTTGAGAATATCTCTTTCTAGTTCAAGGTCGTAGTATTTTCCTGAATATGTTTCAGGTTGCCCTGCTTGCTGCCAGAACAGGCGGATAATGGGGCTGATACTGTTAGCGTAATTTTTTGGTTTAGTACCCTGCTGGTGTGCGCTCAGGGCTGGTATTACATCACCTACCCGACTGGAAGTTTGGTTATTTCCATCTACAGAAAATGCACTTCTAGGTTCACTGTCAAGAGCATTCTTTGAAGACTTTTCTGAAGCGATTGCCTTTGGCACTGCGCTCCGTGCAATTCCTGCGGGGCGCTTCGCTATCGCTTGATTAGCCTCGTTGGTATTTGTATTAACTAATGCTATTTCGTTCTCTGGTGACAATGCTGCCATTATTGTTTCGACAGTAGTTTTTGGCATTTCAACCTGTTTTTTACCCCGACAGGAATGTATTGCAGGTAAGTCCCGTTCAGGGTTATAAGATACGCCTCGTTTTTTCTGAAGCCCTGGAAAGCTATATGCTGAACCTAATTTATAGCCACCAACTTTGACACCATTCAACTCGAAAGCGATCGCTTCTTTAAACAACCCCCCAGCATTAAATTGGGGATGAACCACAACACCTTGTTGCTGAAGTCTCTGTATCAATTGGGTAACAGTTGGTTGGTCTTTCGTAGCTGCATCAATGATGTCTGCTAACAGTTGGGTAATAGGTGGTTGATTAGAAGAGTGATGTTTCTGTTTTTGGGTTTGAGAATGGCGGTTACTAACAGTTGTTTCCACCCCACTCTCCTCTTGAACTCTTTGAGCTACTCTGTCACTGCTACAGGATACAGCCTCCAAACCATAGTCTTTCTCCAATTGTCGTAATATCACTTCACTGCGGCGATAATCCCAGGAATCTGGTACAACTGAGCCATTCATACGAATACGAGAAGCAATGATATGAATGTGTTCGTGGTTGGTGTCATGGTGACGGGCAACAACGTATTGGCTTTGATTTAATTCATCTCCCAAAAATTTCATGGACTTGAGCCAATGTTGGGCAATTTCTGTGTATTGTTCATCCTCCAAATGTTCATGGTATTCCCCTTTGTCATGGGATACATCGCGGTGAGGAATAGAAAGAATGACATGAGCGCAAGCACGTTGGAGATTGGGGCGAAATCTTCTGGCCGCACCAAACTCTCTGGTTAGTTGTACGGGTGTAGTTCCACCCATATTGCTGTCAATCATGGTAGCTTTTTCCTTCCCCAGCACATATTCTAGGGTGGAACGAAAGCTGTGATTTTTAAACTGCTTGCCAATCAATGGGACTCCTTTCAGCACTGTCTAAGACGGGTTGTACAGGGGAGGGGGTCACTGAATACTTTGTTGAGATAGTGATTTTGGAAAATGTGGTAATTTTTAGAGCGATTGCCTCCGGCAGTGCGCTCCGCGCAATCGCGTCCGGCGGGCGTTTCGCCATCGCCTTCATCATGTCTTTGACTAATCAAATAATCTCTTCTGGTTCATCAACTGTCACCCCACACTCTAGCAGTTGTATTTGTGTTTCCTTGATGGATGTACGCAGGGATTCTACTAAGTTTTGTAGCTGCTCAACATCAAAATTTACTGCTTTTCCTGTTTTCGATGCATTAGTTGCTGCTGTAGCTATCTGGTTAAGATTCACCCCAATAGCATTTAGTTCTGTGTACAACTTCCAATTTAACTCAGGGGGAGGGGGCAATTCTACAACACGCCGTCGAAGTGCAGCACGTCGAATAAATTCTGTGATACTGACTCTGGCTTCATTTGCTTTTTGTTTGAGTTGCTCATATTCATCAGCAGCAAAACGAATAGGAAACACAATTTTTTTAGCTACTCCATCAGTTCCCTTAGTTTTGTTGGACTTCATGACTATCTCCAAAAAACTTTATATTCAGAAAAAAGTTGTTGTGAGGCTATTTTTTAAGTATGGTACGCGTATAGAGCGTATAAACAAAACATGGCTTGCGTCTCATTGGGAATTTAGATTTTAAAATAGATGGTAGTATTTAATACTGAAATTATAACTACCAAAACTATTGTACAGCAGTCAATTCAGACGGATACTGATAAAATCAACAGAAAAAATAGAGTTGCCTACACTTGCCTACATTTGCCTAACTTTGCCTATAATTTTTGACCAAAAAATCTGCTTTTAGTTGATTTGTACTAATATTTTGTCTGTAAATTGCCTACACTTGCCTAGCTTTGCCCACTTTTGCCTACACTTGCCCATATCCAGAAAATTGAGTAATTTTGTTGTTTATTGTCATATATTTTATTACTTTTTGTAGTACAAGCTTGGTGAAGTGGTCTTGAAGAATTTGCTTTTATTAATTTACCCTGTTCAAGCATACTTTTACCATAATGCTTAGATTAGGTCTTACCAAAATAAAAATATATCAAAAATTATATCTCGCTTATACCATTTGTTGCTTTTCAATTTATTGCTAGTTATTGCAATCTAGTTATTATCCTTTATAAATTGGTGTCCCAATCAGCAACAAAACCTTTGTTGCTTGTACTGTTGGTTATGTAGATATTAATCCTTTATCAACAAACAGAAGCAATATATGGCAAGGCAGAAAATTTTAGATAAGAGACTGAGATTTCAATTTCGAGAAAATACCCCAGATGGAATATTGTTGAATTATTTGGCCAACCATTCCCATAAGAATATTGATGAATTAATATGGCAAGCAGTACGAATATGTTTTATGCCATTAGCTTATATCAATGTAGATGGAGTTGATAATAATTTATTAAAGGAAGTAACTTTATCATCATTGATCGATTGTTTAAATCATTGGGATTATATCCAAATAAAGTTAAATTTTAATTTACCCTTAGCTAAAATAATTCTTCAAGGGATGGACAGTTTTAGTACCGCTTTGATTACAAACGATTCTGTAATAAAACAGAATTATGCTAGTTATCAAAACCCAATAGAACAAATAGTTACTAATAACACAACAGTTCCCCAATCTCCAGAAACTGAGCTACATGATGACTTTTGGGATGAAGATGTAGAGGTACAGATGGAATTAACCGATGAACAAAAGGCTGTTAGACAGGATATTCGTTCATTATTTGGATAAACACTATAACTAAATAGTTTAGCTACTTCCTGAACTCATACTTAACGAAATTCAATCACAAAAAATATATTTTAGTTAATTGGTGGAAAAGTGAGTAATAAAATGACTAAAACTACAAATAGTGTAACCCCGGATTTAATGCTGGCTATAGATTTAGGTGGTTCTCAAACTAAAGCAATTGGAAGTGTATCTCATAAAAATGACTTTCCTACATTGCTGTGTATGGAACCAGAAATAGCAGATGTATCAGTTGCGTCAGTAGAAAACTATGAAAAAACTAAATCAGGTGAAACAGATCCAGAGAATACCTGCTGGGTGGGTATTGGTGACGAATATTATGCTATTGGTTTCCTAGCGAGAAAAAAATATGGTGGTAATTCCTTACTCAAGCAGTTGAAAGAAGAAAATGCAGTACAAAAAATCTGTGGTGTTTTGTGGGTGGTTAGTCAAAAATTGAAACTGATGAACAAATTCACAGTTTCACTTGCTGTTTTATTACCACCTTCAGAATATCAAGATAAGGAGCGTCTTGAATCTAAATTAAAACAGGCACTAAAACGTTTCAATACACCTACTGGTGAAATCAGGATCAAATTGGTAGACTTGAATGTTGTCCCCGAAGGAGTTGGTATTTTTCTACATAGACGTACTATTTTGGGAACAAACATTAGGAATTGTAATCTTGCGGTAGTAATGTTGGGATATCGCAATGCTTCTGTACAGATATCTAATAAAGGTGCAGTAACTCCGGGGGTATCAAATACCTTTGGGATGTCATGGATGTTGGATGATTTTGTTAGACGCTGTAGTGGTTTATCGAAAGATGATCCACATCTGATAGCTGCGGTGGTAGCAGCAGGATCTGAATGTAAGTCGGAAGTTTTAGCTACCTTATCACGACGTAAAAGTGAAGCTGAGATTTTAGCAGAAGCCCAAGATATGTCTTTTGCTCTCAAACTTAGTCGGGATGAATATTTTCGGGCATTAGTGCGCTGGTTATTACAAGAGATACCCCGTGATATTAATGAGATGATTTTGTGTGGTGGGACTGCGGAATATCTTAAACCAGAACTAGAGGCACATTACAGCAATGTTAAATTGATCTGGAATGGTGGTATAGAGATTCCCCCAGTATTAGATAAAGTAGGAATGGGTGTGCGATTAGCAGATGTGTGGGCGCTGTATCAAGTGTTGTTTGGTGGTGGGAATTTAATTGCTAAAAATAGTAGTTCTGTGACTAATAATGCTAATTCTACTGTTTCTGGGAGCAAGGTTGTAAACCTGTCTTCACCAAAGCCAAAGGGCTTTTTGGAAATGCCAGATAGACTTTGAATTTGTTAATGAAATAAAGCTTTTTAAACTGGTAGTTAATTGTAATGATTAGTCATCATTGTATCAATGATTTTCAATAGCTTAACTATTTGTTCTTTTGTTAACCCTCGAAGATTGTTCCACAACGCTGGCACATAAAAGAATTATCCCACTTTTTATAAAGTCTAGGGTATTTACGTGAGTATAAAATGTTTTTTCTTAATGCCCAGAATAGATAGATTGGGAAAACTAAAAATATTAACAATTCAATCAAAACTAAGGCTTTAAAAATTGTGAATACTATAATACCTATCCAGGTAATAAAAATGGTTTTAAAAATTAATATAATATTTGATTTTGGTTTTTCTGGTGGTGCTGCTATCTTGCCTAGTGATGTAGTATTAGTTTGATTTTTATAAGCAGCAGCAGATTTTGAACCTATAGAACCTCTGACTGTGCTAGTGCTATGGGTGACATTTTCTTGATAAATTAGGGATAATTTACGAGAGTTATCACTTTGGCATTTAGGGCAAATAATTAGCATAGTTATCCAGATGATAGTTACACCAGTTTGTATTTTGAACAATTACATTTTCGATGATGGTTTCCCATCATTGAGTGGTATTAACCAGATTTGATAGTGCTATAAATTTATTCAAGCCGTATGATTTTATTCCTGGAGTGACTTTAATTTTTGAATACGCGAACCTAATATTTTCTAGTATAGACAAAACCAATACTATTTGTCAATTAAAACAGCTATTGCTGCTTGCTTAATTAGCTTGAAAGTATTTACTTATTGAGGGAAAGATTAAAGGTTAATTTTCTATTTTCCTTTCTTTCCCTGTAATAGTAAAACCTCTTTAGAATTGACACCTAAACCATAAATTAAGATTGAAAAATGCTATGATTTAGGTTTTTGGACTTTTTACATATTTTCCAAAGATGATTTAGAGTGAGTGATTATTTTTGTTTGTTCACGCAACAGCTTTTTGAGGTGATTTGCGTTTGCGCGTAGAAGTAGTTTTTGGAGTAGGAGTTGTATTATTCTTTTTTGGTCTTCCTCGGCGTTTTGGTTCTGATTTAATTTCTTTTGCAGGTGGTAATAATTTAAATGTAGGAATAGGAAAGGGAATAGTTTCACTTTTTGTGGTTTCGTAAGATGAAATATCATTTTCTAATTCCATTGTCCAAGGATCAGGTAATGGTTGAACAATAACTGGTTTATTGACTTTAGGAATTGATATTGATGTGTTGTCTGGTGTAACTGATGGTGTAGCTTGTATTAATTGAAAAATCCCATTAACAAAATCTATAAACATCGCTACAAAGAAAGTAACAACGATAGCTTCAATTATTAAAGTAAGTACAGATTGCATAATTATTTCCTAAAACACAGTGATTTTTGGTTTTCATGATTTTCACAAATGTTTCGCGTAGCGATATATCAATATTTTCACTGTATTAAAGCAGTATTTATATGTCGTTAGCTGGGCTTTTTTGATGTATATGTAAAACTCAATCCTGTCCGGTTAATTTTTATAATGATTGTCTTGAATGTTAAGCAATGCCTGCGGCGGGCGTAGCGATCGCTACATGATTTCATTTTTTGAGATAAACTAATAAGTATTAATCTCAGACTCGATAAAAGTTGAGGTGAGATATAAATGAAAACGAAAATAATGATGTATGTAATGTTTTTGAAGTATTCATTATCTAACTTAAAAAATAAAAAATAGGTATTAGGGAACTACTTCCCCAATACCCAGTTTTGAAGTAATCAAAAACCCTAACAGTAATCTTAAAACAGAGTTAGTTGCACACCTGCTACCTTCTTTAGACTGCTAGGAAAATCATGAATTTTGCTAATTGTGCTAGATGTAGGAGGTTGGGAATTAATAGGTTGGATAGTCGTGATAACCTGAGAAATATCACTAATCCATTCGATATCTTCCGTGCTGCGACTAAACAATTTATCTACTATTCCTGGGTGAATATGGCATTCTTGAATACACCTTTCATCATTTAGCCAGAAATCATCATCACTGTCTTCACCATTCTCATCATTAGAAGATAATTCTGATGTATCTAAAGCAGCTTCATCTTCTTGTAACATAGCATCAATTTCCTGCAATCGTTTGGAGACATCATCAATCCTCTCTGAATGTGGAAAAGATTGTCCTACAAGAGATTCCAATCTTGCTTTTTCAACCTTTGCATTTTCAAATTCTTCCTGCAATCTTGGTAGATATTCCGGTAATGAATCTATCATAGTATCAAGACTGATTAAAGGATGAGAACGTTGAAACTCAATACTTCCTTTTTTGTTGTCAATAACCCAAGGGAAATAATACTCATTTCCACAACATTTGATGTAAACACCTAACTTATTATTACCAGGACGATAATAAGCATACACATCAAATCCTCGGTAATCAGCAACCTTTCTTGTCGAAGTATTTTGATCCTGGAAAATCTCTTTGCACTCCAGAGATATTCGTCTAGAAATTTGCGCTGCTTTTATTTCCTTAAAAACTGGCTTGATTATTTTCAAATCTTCCTGAAGCCAGTCAATCTTGCGTTCTAAATCTTGAATTTTGCGATTCCAGTTATCTATATTCCAGCCCAAACTAAATTGTTGTCTTTGATGACTCCTTTGTTGAATGAGTAGAGAATTCAACTCACTACGCAAATTAGACTCCTCAATTAACAGAGAATTTCCTGTAGCCATTGACTTAATTTGAGCATAGGAATAAATCCCCTGATCACAATCTTCAACATTATCCAAATCCTCACCATTGAGGAATTTAGCAGTCATTTCCTGCTTCCATTGCAAAGTTTGCCATCTGAGAGCATCTAGACGTTCAGTAATATACCTAAATATCCACACAAAAGGTAGGGTAAAACCCATAAATTCCCCATTTCCCTGCCTGATACCTCTCCCTTCACGTTGAGTAAGGTCAGATGGTCGCCAAGGGGCATCTAGGTGGTGTATAGCCCATAATCCGCGACGGTGGACATTGCAACCAGTACCTAATTTCTTCGTGCTTCCCAATAAAATACGCACCGCACCAGAATCAATTAACTCAAACAGTTTAGTTCGTTTAGATTTATTGAAATCATGGACAAACGCAATTTGTGATTCTGGAATTCCTAATGCTATAAACAGCATTTTCAAATACAAATAGGTACTGTATTTATCTGGTTTAGGAATACTTGCATCACAGAATATTAATTGAGTTCCCTTGACAGTATTTGTCAACTTCCAAATTTGCCAACTATTCCAAACACACTCATGCAACTTACTGATATCTGCTTCTTTATTTTCTCCCAATAAGCGCATAGTTAAAGCAGCTTTTGTGAGATCCGTTGTTACCTTCAGCATATTATCAATGCTGGGTGCAACTTGCCGAGTGTAAATTTTCTCAGACCTTTTGAGAGCATCCCTAAGAAATTGTAATTGTGCTGGAGATGGTTCTACAACAACATCAATAAACTTAGGTTTTGGACGTTTTAAAACATCACCAATGTTATCATTTGTGCGAAGGTCAACAAACTGATCCATCAGCCCTCGGAGAGCTTGGATATTGCAGAAACTCTTAAACCGAGTTACTACTTTGTATTTACCACTAGCGGTAACTTCAGCCGAAGAAGTAGGTTCTGCAAATTGACTAGCCCATTCATCGAAAGTTTCTATTCCTAATTCTCGTAATTTGGGAAGTTGAAACATCCGCATCCAATTAAATAATTCTGCCATAGTATTGGACAGAATTGTACCCGTTGCACCAATTACCTTTCCTGTGAATTTAGAACAAGTTTCTGTGAGCATATCTCCCAGAATATGCAGAATCTTCATGTAGGTATCACTAGCACGTTGACTCCAACTTTTGGGAATACCTCTAATGTTGTACATCTTGGTAATAATCGAGAGATTCTTAAATTCATGAACCTCATCTATCACCAACATATCTGTCAAATTATCAAAATCAATGTGATTGTCTTTTCTTGTTGATGCTGTTACCTTGTTGATTTTATTTTCTAAGCTTTTTAACGCCTTTTTCAATTGTTTAATGGTGATTCTGTCATTTGACTCGTTTCTCAAGAAAGCTTGGAGAATTTCTTTTTCTTGATTGTGGAACGCTAATTGATAATCCTCCGATAATGCTAAACTAAAGAATTGAGAATGAGTAATGATAGTGCAATCAAAATCCCCTGTTTGAATAGCAGCAGTGAAGATTTTTCTCCCTTCGGCATCTAGCTTTTCAGGAACTAATAAGTTTGCCATTGGATAGAGATATCTAAAACTCTCTTCAATTTGTTTTTCAGTGCCATTCAACACAACTAACATTGGCTTGTTAGCTAATCCTAACCGCCGACATTCCATGATAGATGCAATCATGGTATATGTTTTACCAAGTCCTACATCATGGGCTAGAAAAGTGGCATTTTCTTCAAGGATTCTAGAAACACCATCTAATTGCCAATAGTTTAGTTGCACATGAGGATTACTCCCTGGAAGCTGGAGGTAATTACCATTATATTTTCGAGCAGAGAAAACATTAATTTGTGTGTTGTAATATGTATACAATTCCACACATCTTTGTTGATTCTCCCAAATCCAATTTCTAAAAGCAAATTTGATGACTTCTAATTTAGCTCTAGCTTCTTCTGTTGCTTCATTAGATGCTAAAGTATTAATGGTATCCTTGCTTTCGTAAATAATGATTCTGGGGTCTTGACGATTTAATCCCTTTTCCAAAAGTTTGGCACTATCTATATAACTTGTGCCGTATTCTGTAAGGTCGTCAGAATTCCCTCCTATTGTCCAAAAAGATGTGCTAGATGAAGTAATGTGAGATATCGTTACTTTTATTTTCAATATCTCTTTCGCAAACTGCTGGTAAATTTCTGGTTTAATCCAGTTTGTACCCAACATTATGTGAATCTTCTTGTTCAAGATTTTATCTTTTTGGGAATCTGTGAGAGAATTCCAATCAATATTGGATGTTTCTAGACAAGCAAGTTTGATATCTTCTGTAGCATCTGGAAGCATTGGTAACGGTTGAACTGCTTTGAGTGCTTCTATGTTTTTCGCTAAATTAGCAGCAATCGCTTCTTGCAGTTTTCTGTAGACGTTACCAGATAAATATTGAGCAGCGAGTTCCCATTTCTGGTTAATTGGATTATAAAAGATGAGATTATCAGCATCGAGTTCTTGAATAATTTCTTCTGGAGTCAGATTGCTAATTTCTGAGATATAATCTAAATCCAAGCAACCTTTAATATTCAGCGAATGTGTTAAAGCATCTTGGGCTGAATTGACTTTCGTGGGAGCAGAATATGAACGACAGACTCGTTTAGAGAAAATATCAGCTAATTTGTAATTGCTCTTTTCTAGAGTTCTGACTAAATAATAGTTGGGGTCTTTTCCCAGATGTATTAGGTTGTGCTTACTATTGATTCTGCCCCATTTGCGAATGAATGAGTTGTAGTTGTTTTTAAGTTCTTGTTGGAGTTGTATTAATTCCTCATCATTTACTGTTTGTTGGGCATTGATGACTTTTATTAAACAGCTACGTAGCTGCCAAAAATCCTCAATTCGATTTCTCTCTATTGTTTCTACTAAAACTAAATGGCTTTTCGCTCTTTGATAAATTTGGTTTTCATGAATACAAAAAGCCATTTCTTTAATATGTTGCAGTTCAGGGGGAACTAACCGTAGTTCTTCAGTTTCCTTTCTAGGAGAGTAGTTTACATTGAGAGGTATTTTGCACAGGGATTCAGATAAATCTCTACCATCATCTAAGAGGGCAAAACCTTCACCGTACAGTTTATTAATGCTTGGTGTACCTAATAAGTGATGTACATGAGGATAGATTCTCTGTTGTAAATGTGTGTATTGGGGAGATTTTTGCAGTTGGTTTTGATAATATTTATCAAAACTTCTGCCTTGAAATTCACTCAAGAAATACTCGTTGAGATGAGCCTTAGTTTTGTTACCTTCATTACCCCAATCTTGAGGAATAATTTGTACTTCTTGAGTATTTATCCATTTTGATGTGTTGGAATAACGAGGATTTTTGACTTTTTGAAAGATTAGCAGAATGGGGCTAACTTGAGTTCTAGCTATGGTGTTAAATACTCCACTAGGAAGTCTTACGGCTGTTACCAGTTCTAGTTTTTGTCCTAACCAAGCCCGGAACTTTTGAGAACTTGGAGCATCTAAAGTGTAGGTAGAAGTAATGACTGCAATTAATCCCTCTTCTCTCACTAAGTCGGCAGATTTGGCTAGAAAATAGTTATGGATGCTGACTCCCAGAAAGTTATATTTTGAGTCATTTACTCCATAGTCACCAAAGGGAAAATTCCCACATACCAAATCAAAATATCCTTCGGGGAAGCTGACTTTTTCAAAGCCCTGATTATAGATTTGAGCTTCGGGATATAAATGTTTGGCTATAGTAGCGGGTGTTTTATCTAATTCAATGCCAAATAGTTTTGAGTTGCAGCGTATATCTTCTGGCATTAATCCAAAGAATAAACCAGTACCGCAAGCTGGTTCTAAGATTCTGCCTCCTGTAAATCCTATGCGCGATAGCATTTCCCAAATACTACGGATGATTTTTGGTTCTGTATAATGGGCATTTAATATGCTACTGGCAGCGTTATTAAATTCATTTTGTTCCAGTAAAGTTAGCAATTCTTTTTGTGCTTTACCAACCCATCTGCTTTGTGGATTTAAGCTAAATATTTCAGGTAAACAACCCCATCCATTGAATTTGGACAATGTTTGTAGTTGTTCTTGGGTGGGTGTGGTGTTGAGTGTTTGCAGGGTAATAATTGCCTGTTTATTGTTTTCCCATCTTTGTTGGGGTGTGGCTTTTAATTCTGATTCTATTGTTGAATTGATTGTAAACATATTCCATTTCCAAAAAATAGTTTTGGTAATGGGCGCATAGCGCAAATTTACGATTTAAATATGTTATAGATATTCGCATTCAAGTGAGTATAGGCAGTAATAATTAAACACAGATGGACGCAGATAAACGCAGATAATTTTGTACTTCACTAGATTAGGAAATGCTATATGTGCATCTTTAAAGTAAAATGATATCAGAGAAAAAATATAGCTTACATTCATTAGTAAGCCATATCATTTATAAATAATTTGTGAACATTTATGGTTGAAAAAATTACATTAACGGGTTGAAAAACTTGAGAAGTTGAATGTTGAACAATATTAAATATGCCTCCAAAAGTTCTTACTAATTGTTTTTAAGCTGACAACTTTCCTGTTATTACCAGATTCTGCTGTATTTTCACCTTGAACAGATTCAGTTGCCAATAAAGATTTTAGTAGTGATAGTTGGTGGTCTACGTCTCCTACATGACGGTATATTAAAGATGGTATTATTTTCATGCCCAAAGGTGTAGGGACAATTTTGAGATATTGGTTTAATGTCTCTAAATAATTGCTATTTGCAAATTGTCTTTCAGCTACATAAGGGCGTAATATTTCTAGCAATTGAATAGCTCTTTTGATTTCCGAAGAATTAGAAGTATGATCAATTTGAGGTTGGCTTTCTCGGTAGCCTTTCATTTTCTTTTCAGCAACGAGATTGTGAAATTTAGAAACTGCTTGTTGAAAATTACCAAATGAGTGGACTTTCTGTTGAGATTTGTAGCCTACTCGACCCCATTCAACAGTTAAATTTTCTTGCTCAACTTTGGCACTCCAGAACTTATTGCTATTCTGGGCAGCATCTACAAATACTAAATATATTTCCATGATGATTACAACGATATTTCATGGTTGTAAACCGCTAAAAACTCCAATTAGTATTTAGCGGTTTAGTGATTTATGGCTTACTTGACTACTGAAAGCGATAGCGAAGCGCTGCTGCAAGCAGTTCGCTTACTTCTGTATCGGAGGCAATCTAATTGGTACGGAATTTAGAGGTACGAAGACTTCTCTTGGAAACCTGCACAGGACTAGAAGCTGGTCGTGCGACCTTTGACCAAGACTGCATCCGTTCAACAGCAGCAGCATCTTGAACGGCTAAAGGCGTAATATTTCGCTGGCAATTTTCTAAGTCAGCTAGTGTTACCTGCTGCGGTCTTCCTTCATCAAAAGCCAGTAGTGCGGCTTCTGAGGCCAGAGTTTCCAATTCAGCACCGCTAAACTTGCTGGTACTAGCAGCGATCGCTTCCAAATACTCTTCAGGAACTTTTATACCGTAGCGTCCCAGATGAATCCTGAGAATTTGACAACGCTCAATTTCTGTAGGTAGGTCAACAAAGAAATTCTCATCAAACCGTCCTTTCCGCTTGAACTCAATCGGTAAAGCAGTCGGATCATTACAAGTTGCTACCACAAACACCCCTGCCGTACACTCAGACATAAAGGTGAGGATATTTCCCAGAATCCTTTGCGAAACCCCAGAAGTATCGCCATTAGCGGAAAGTGCTTTCTCAACTTCATCAATCCATAACACACAAGGAGCGATCGCTTCAGCCGTACTGAGTGCGCGGCGGACATTACCTTCAGATTCTCCCACTAGGCTACCAAGCATTGAGGCAATGTCTAGTTGCAACAATGGAAGATTGAGGATGGTGGCAATATTCTTCGCTACTATTGATTTACCTGTCCCCGGTGGTCCCGCTAGTAGCACTCCTTTAGGTTGGGGTAAATTGAGCGATCGCGCTTCTTGGGAAAACAACCGACGACGGCGTTGCAGCCAATCCCGCAGTAAATCCAAACCGCCAAAAGGTATTGTCGTTGGTTTACCCAATTCAATACCCATTTGAGCCAGTAGCCGGGTTTTGTATTCGACAACCAAGGAAATGACTGTAGCATCAATCACAATGCCTTGAGAAGTGAGGCGTTCTTTCACAGTTAGCCGCAGGAAGTCACTGATTTCTTCCAAAGTTAGTCCTAATGCTGCTCTTGCCAAGGTTTCCTTATCTTCAGTGGTCAGAGAAACTGTAAAATTCACCTCTTGCTCACTGGCAGATTCTTGCAAATAGAGCAAATATGATTCTAAGTGGTCTTGAATTTGCTCAATGCTGGGTAAAGGAACTTCACAGCAAGGAATAAGCCTCAATAAAGATTCATGCAGTTGAATGTTTTGACCTAGAAGTACAATGCGCTTTTCAGTTGGTTTGAGACGATGATACAAGTTTTTGACTCTGGTGAGAACTTCCCAACTTAATTGCAGTGAATTTTTACCCACAAAAGGGTGAATATCTCCCAGAATGAAAACCCCATTCCCCTCGAAATTGTTGATGTACTCGAATACATATATTAAAGGGTCTATGTGAGGAGGCTTTTTGTAAGTCTCAATTGATTTGAATACCAGTCCACCGTCGTCAGCAATTAGACATTGCTCCAAGCTGGATACTCCTAAATTCCAGAAATACACAGGACTGTTGAGTTTGTCCATAACTTCAGTAGTTAACCACTGAATAATGGTTGCTTCTTCAGGAGATAGAACCTCTAAAGCCACGATGGGTATTTGAGAATCAATTGTGGTAATTAGGTTTGATAGTTTCATGGTTGTGAATTTTACTCAGGTATTTCCTTTGATAAATACTGGTTGTCGCGCTCCTTTTGAGAGGTAAATATGGAGCATGGGATAATTTTCAGGTCGTTCGGCTCATAGTAAAGATGGGGGAATTTTGTTTATTCCCCGGTGAAAATTTATTGATGCAGTCGGTGTTGGTGAGTATTGATGCTACGAAGCTGTTGGTGGGATTCAGGTTTGTAGATGCGATCGCTCTCTACTATCCCCAAAGCTTCCTCAAAAGGTTGGGTTACTTCTAGACAGGACAATCCCTCAAATCCTTCAGCTTCTATTTTTACTTCACCTGTAGCAGTGTCAAAATGTATCAATATTGCCCTTTCCATAGATTATCTCCGTACTTGCTGAGTTTGTTGATGTGTTGAGAATGCAAGACGTAAGGTATGTACTTGACCCTTGGTTTCTTCTGTGATGGTGCATTCTCCTAGCTGTTCCTGTAACTGTGCTGCTTTAGCGCGAACCATGTTTTTACCGTAGGCTTGCATGAGGGTATGAGAAAAGAAGTTTTCTCCCAGTCGGGGTACGGTTTCATAGGCATCGTGGATGATTTGATACACCTTTACTTCTTGATCCCACAGAAACCCGATATCTGCGCGGGCATTTAAAGTATGACCAGGGACAACAATCTCTGCATTTTTGCCTTCAGAGTCGTCGTAATAACCTTTGAGCAATTGTGGTTTCTCATAAACTTGCACGGTAAGCTGCAAATCTTGTAGAGCATCAACTAAACATTCACGATTAGTTAATTTTGTGGTGACAGTTGAGAAATGTGACATCTTAGTTACTGTGAATTGGGAAATTAAGACTGATAAACAGGGAAGCAAATAGTTGCTATTACTTCCTCTCTTAATTGCGTAGCAAGTGTATGAGGTGTATTATTCTCATCTACACCTCACACCTCGTTTTTGCTCAAGGATGATACAGACAGGTTTTTCTACCGAAGTTTGAGAGACATGGCTGTAGCTTTGCTTAACCCCATACCCTCATCACTTGCTAATCTTTGAAGATGACGTTGTTCATCCAGCAGCTTGGCGTAAATTTCGTCCATTTTTCCCTCTAATTGAGAACGTCCCTGTGAATCAAGCCTTTTGGCATCTACAGAAGCGTTTTCGAGAATGTCTTCTAGATGAGTCATCATTTGTTCGAGACTGCTACCTGCTTCAAAACTGGCGTTACCCAAAAGCATTTGCACTTTCTTAAAATGACGTTCCATCTTTTTCTTGAAGTTAACCGGCTTGCGTCCTGGTTCCCAGTTGCTCAAATCTTCGAGTAATTGTGCTGCTAATTGTTCACCACCTGCGATCGCTGATTCTCTGAGTGTTTGTTCTAAATTTGTGTCATACTGCTCGATAAACCGAGTTATTTGTTCCAAACATTCAGCTTGTTGTTCTGACAATTGCTCGCTAATAGCAGGAATAATCACAGGACGACCAATTATTACTTGTAAATAGTCTTCTAGTTCCTCTAAACAGGGAAAAGCTTTTACTAAGTTTTGCTTAACTTCTTGTTGTTGTTCTACAGATAACTGCCAAGCATTCAGTGAGAGGAATTTATCAATTCGTTCTTGGTAATCTGTGTAACCCTCGTCATACTCTTCTCTCAATTGGGTGCGTAAAGTAGGGGCAATATTATCTCGAATTTCGATTAATTGACTCCAGACTATGGGTGCTAAATCTATGGAACAAATCCAATCACCATTGTCATAATTCATCCATTCTTGGACTGAAGCAACTTCTTGTCTTAATTTGTTTGCGGCTTCATCTAAAGCTTTGAAAACTTTGATGCCCTTTAAACCAACTTCTGAAGTTGTAACTTTTATTAAGTCTGATTCTTGCTCATTTTGAGACGATTTAAGAACATCTGCCCATTTCGGAGCATTGCTTTTAGTTGTTTTCTTTAATTGAATCTTGAAACGGATGCGTGTTTTGTTTAGTTTGGAGAAGTTGTATCTTTCAACAACAGCGTTTTGGAGGAAGGTTTCGTTTGAGTTGGTAATGACTGCTTGTAGCATATTGTTTTGGGAATCATATTATTTGCTCACTCCCAGATAAGCGTTAGCTTGCAACTGATAGCTACACAAATTTGTTCCCAAAATGTGATTTCAAGTTTGAGATTGCCGCAATGGCAAGGTGATGGTTGAAAAAAAACGGCTCTGCTGATTTGAGGTATAAACGTGATTTTTGATGATGTAAAAACTCTTGTAGAGATGTTATGTGGAATGTCTTTACACCAGAAGTGTTGAATGTTAAAAAATCTGCGATAAAAATTGCCCAAAATATATTAAAATTTGGGCAAGCTATCTCAAAATATAGATTTGATAATGATTATAAATTCATTTCCCAAGATTGTCAAAGACATCCTCAAAGGGTTGCCAAAAAATGATTATCCGGTTTTGAATACCCGTCTTTACGTTGAGTGTTGGTTAGCTTATGCCTTGGATAATAGTTTAACAAGTATGCGGGACTTATTTAAAAGATTAAACAATACAGGGATTGATGTAAGGATTTCGACATTTTCCAAGGCTAACACACACAGAAGTCAAGAAATATTCCAAAAGATTTATCATCAATTGAATAAATTAGTCCAGAAAAAAGCTCACAAAAAGTTACATGATAAATACGCTATTTGTCCAATTGATTCTACAGTAATTACCTTAACAAGTAAGTTATTATGGGTTCTAGGTCATCATCAGGTAAAACTTTTTAGCTCCCTCAATCTGTCAACAGGTAGTCCCGAAGATAATTTGATAAACTTTGGTCATAATCATGATTATAAATTTGGTTCATCAATGATGTCTAACTTACCTGCAGATGCTGTTGGGGTAATGGATAGAGGATTTGCAGGACTAAATTTTATGCAAGAATTAGTGCGAAAAGACAAATATTTTGTCGTGCGAATTAAGAATAATTGGAAACTAGAATTTGAATCGGGAACTGGATTAGTAAAAATCGGTTCAGCGACGGATGCTTCCGCTTACAGGGTAATTAATTTTTGTGATTTAGAAACTAAAACTGAATTTCGCTTAGTGACGAATTTACCGGCAGATGGAGAGGCAGCAGTTACAGATGATGAAATCAGAGATATTTATCGTTTACGTTGGGGCGTTGAATTGTTATGGAAATTTTTAAAGATGCACCTAAAATTGGATAGATTAATTACCAAAAATGTCAATGGTATTAGCATTCAAATTTATGCCAGTCTCATCGCTTATCTGATTTTACAACTTGTATCTGTTCCAAAAGAATGGGGTGAAAAGATGTTAGATAAATTCCGCTATCTCCAAGCTTGTATGTGTCAACAAATCAGTTATGTTCATTGGATGGAAGATATCATGAGATGTTGACATTTTCACCCTTGATAGGACTACTATAACTAAATATGTAAAGTTTTGTAACGACATTCAACATTTCTGTCTTTACACATAAAGACAGCTAATACCCATAAAGCTTAGTAAACCAAGTTACCAGTACCGCGTAACTGTCGCAAAGAATTGAGACAAAACGGACAGTCACACTTAAATATCCTAATTGCAGCGTCGCTTTCCTCCTCCGTAAAATTCAGTTCTGCAATTTTGCTATCAGATGGCTGTGCCGAGAGTACCATAGACTTAGGTGCAGGAGCAGCCTTGGGATCTCTCTCGGAATCTCGAATACATACAAAATCTTTAAGACCGTGAGGATTAGTAATACAAGTACGACCGTCACTAGTGTGCATTAATCGCTGATTTAGATTAACACTAGCGTGGGCAGGATTAATGATACCCAGTGTAGACATTAATGATGTAAAAATTGAGGAACTGGCAAGTAAATTTAGTATGAGCTTTTTATTCATAAACTTCCTAAAAAAAGATAACTGACCATCTACGTTATTCGATTCACCATCAAAAATCAAGTGAATTTTTGGAACAACTAATTTGATAATGCCGTTCAGAGAAAGTTCCTCATCCAGTTAGGCTAAATTTAAGAGTAAGCTTTTCTTGTTCACCTTGAAAATAAACTTATTAAAAACGATTTATACTTACATTTCGGTTCTTTTTATGGAAAACCCGGTTCAAAACCATTGAAAGCCTTATTGTGTAGGCATTTCATAAAAAATATGGTCATAATTGTTTATAACCCTTGCCCCGTAAGGTTTTTGTTATAATCCATCCTCCATCACCATAAAAGTAACGCAAGAGCCTTAATTTCTAGCTTTAATATTACTTACTGCTGAATTTGCTGAAGCAGAGTTCGTGTTTGCTGATACCCCGGAATATTCCCTTGCTGCTGAAACAGAATTGCAGCTTGCTGTAAATCGGTAATAGCACTTTTGCGATCGCCTAAAGCATATTTAGCCAGTCCTCTGTTACCATAGGCATCAGCTAAATTAGGGTTGATTTTTAGTGCTTGGTTAAAATCTGAAATCGCCATCTGGTGATTTCCCTGTCTATAATTCAAAAAGCCTCTATTGTAGTAAGCATCTACAGACTGCGGATCAATTTTGAGTATCTGATTAAAGTCGGTAATAGCAGCTTGAAGATTTCCCAGTTCTGCATGAGCCATTCCACGACCATTGTAACCATCTGTATGGCTGGAATTTAGTTGCAATACTTGATTAAAGTCGATAACGGCGGCTTGAAAATCTCCTAACTGAGACTTGGCTAAACCCCTCAAGCAGAAACCTTCGTAGTATCGAGGATTTAACTTTACTACCCGACTAAAATCTTCTATGGCACCGTTGAAATTGCCTTGCTCCAGCTTTTGCACCCCCTGATTATAGTATTCCTGAAAATTCATCTTTGGGATGGGTGTTGGTGATTCTGGGGCAGCATAGACAGCAGCAGGTATACCACTCAGTACGCTAGTTGTTATTCCCAGGATAGTAACAACTTTGTGAATGTAGTTCATGACTTGATTTTCTCCATCTTAAAACACATCAAGACAACACAATATTTTTGGCAACTAAATCCATCCTAAGCGATTTATCAATTGAAATTCAACCAACCCAAAATACTTTGTAATAGCAACCAAACATTTAGTCCAACAATAACAATAGCAACCAGCCAAGCTAAAGATTTAAGCCATAACGGATTGACAAACTCACCCATTAAGCGACGGTTACTCGTAAATATCACCAAAGGAATCACTGCAAAAGGTAACTGTAAACTGAGGATAACTTGACTTAAAACTATGAGACGACTGGTACTATGTTCCCCAAAGATAATAATTGTGATCAATGCTGGAATGATAGCAAGCAGACGGGTAACTAAACGCCGTAACCAGGACGGAAGACGAAATTCTAAAAAGCCTTCCATGACTATTTGTCCAGCCAATGTTGCAGTTAGCGTTGAACTTTGACCGGAAGCAAGTAAAGCGATCCCAAAAATAGCACTAGCAGCACTAACTCCTAACAATGGTGAAAGTAGTTTGTAAGCATCTTGTATTTCTGCTACATTCTGATTTCCAGAAAAATGAAATGTGGCAGCAGCTACAATTAAAATTGCTGAGTTAATAAACAGTGCTAAGGATAGAGCGAAAGTTGAATCAATTGTACCAAATTTAATCGCTTCCCATCTTTTTTCAGAAGTTGGTTGCCAATCGCGTGTTTGCACAATAGAAGAGTGTAAATATAAGTTATGAGGCATGACTGTTGCCCCTAAAATACCTATAGCAATGTAGAGCATTTCTGGGTTTTGTAAAATTTCTTTTCTGGGTAAATATCCCCATAAAATCCCCCCCATATCAGGTCGAGAAAAAAGAAGTTCTGCTGCAAAACAGATGCCTACAGTTGTTACTAGCATTGTTACCAAAGCTTCTGTATAGCGAAAGCCTTTATGTTGTAAAATTAGTAATACTAGGACATCAAGGGCGGTGATACACACACCCCATAATAAGGGAATACCGAATAATAATTGTAGGGCGATCGCACTTCCTAATAATTCTGCCAAATCACAAGCTGCGATCGCAATCTCACATAATAACCACAAGCAAAAGCTCACTTTTGGACTAAAATAGTCCCGACAAGCCTGTGCCAAATCCTGCCCCGTAGCCACACCCAAACGCACACACAGCGATTGCAGCAAGATCGCCATCAGATTCGACAACAGAATGACTGTCAACAAGGTGTACCCAAATTTAGAACCCCCAGCAATATCTGTTGCCCAGTTTCCGGGGTCTATGTATCCTACCGAAACCAGATACCCTGGACCCGCATAAGCCAGCATCTTGCGCCAAAAGCTTTGGGTGTTGGGAATTTTAATACTGCGGTGAACTTCAGGTAGGCTGGGTTTATTCTCTGGAATAGTCATTAATATACTGTGAGAGGTATTTTCATAATCTTCTCATAATCTTAGAAAATCTGGCAGAAATATCAATACACCCGATAATCTAGTACCTAAAGATTTGATTCCTCTAAATGTTCTTCCACAGAACGGTACAAGTTAATAATGTAACTATCAACCAAACTGTAATAGACATTTTTACCTTCCCGGCGATAGTTCACCAACCGCATCGCTTTAAACAATCGCAGTTGGTGGCAAACGGCTGATTCCGTCATTTTTGTTAATGCGGCTAAATCACAAACACACAACTCTTGAGAAGCCAACGCTGATAGCAGACGTAGACGGTTAGGATCTGCAAGTATCCCAAATACTTCTGCTATCTGTTTAGCCTTGGAAGTTGCGAGAATTTCCGCTTGAGTTGAGCGCACATTATCTAAATGCACTACATGAGCGTCACAATTTGGGGTATCAGAATGTTGAAAATGCTCGAAGTCTGGCTTTCCCTGACTCTTGTTCATAGTTTTGTGCGTAAGCAGTAAGCAATGGTTATTAATTTCATAGTATCTAAAATGATAACCATTGTACAGTTGAATAGTTGTTCAATTGTTGTATTAGAATATTGGCAGTTAACTTTATAGTTTTTTCTGTAAAACTGTCATGACTCAAACCCCCTCCCTCAAAACCCAGTTTTTGCAAGTTGATGGTATGGACTGCGGAAGTTGTGCCAAGACGATAGAGGCCAGTTTGCAACAGCTTGGCGGTGTAATGGAAGCTTCCGTGAGCTTTGCAACTGCGAAAGTGAAAGTTTTTTATGACACAGACATCCTGAACGAAGCTGAAATTATCAATCGCATCACTGCGTTGGGTTATACGGTTAAACAAAATAGTGAGGTCAAGCCCCATAATCATGACCATTGCTGTAATAGTGACCATGATCACACTCACTCCCATGACAGCAAACATGAGCATTTTGAAGTAGCTTCTACTCAAAAACTACAAGCAAAAATTGGTGGGATGGATTGTGGCAGTTGTGCCAAAACAGTTGAGGTTGGCTTACAGCAAATAGCAGGCGTTCTTCAGGTATCAGTCAGCTTTGCAACTGAAAAAATGCAAGTATCTTACGACCCGCAACAGGTCAATGAAGAGACAATCTATAATCGAGTTCGCAGTTTGGGTTATACAGTTGAACTCACTCATGAATTAAGCTGTAATCACGACCAGCATCATCATCAAGACGATTCAGCCTCAAAACAAATCCAAAAACGCGACTCAGCAAACTGGAAATTTTGGGTGAACAATCGCCGGGGACAAAGCGTAATTTTAGCGGGAATAGGGTTAGTTTTGGGCTTAGTTGCTCAATACTTAGCATTACCAATTTGGATAACACGAGCTTTTTATGGCATTGGGATAGTAATTGCAGGTTATCCTATTGCACGGGCTGGTTTATTTGAGTTACGCTTGCGCCGTGCCGATATGAATCTGCTGATGACGATTTCAGTTATCGGGGCTTTAATTTTGGGAGACTGGTTTGAAGCAGCATTAGTCCTGTTTCTGTTTTCTTTGGGTACAACCCTGCAAGTTTTCACTTTTGGTCGCACACGCAATGCTATCAGCGCCCTCATGGATTTAACTCCACCGACTGCTACTGTGAAGCGGGGGAATAAAGAAGTTACAGTTCCTGTGGAAAGTGTGCAAGTGGGTGAAATTTTGACAATTCGACCAGGACAACGCGTGGCGTTAGATGGTGTTGTTGTTTCTGGGATAAGTGCTATTGACCAATCACCAATTACGGGAGAATCAATCCCAGAAGATAAAGAAGTTGGAGATACTGTCTTTGCGGGAACGTTGAATCAGTCGGGCTTTTTGGAAGTTAAAGTAACTCATACTGTTAGTGATACGACTGTTGCTAAAATTATACATTTAGTAGAAGCAGCCCAAGGCAGCCGCGCTCCTTCTCAGCAGTGGGTGGATCGGTTTGCAGAAGTTTACACCCCAATTGTAATTTTGATTGCGATCGCTATTACTCTGATTCCGCCTTTGGCATTTGCTCAACCTTTTAATGTTTGGTTCTATCGAGCGCTGGTAATGTTGGTGATTGCTTGTCCTTGTGCTTTGGTGATTTCTACCCCAGTTTCCATTGTTAGCGCCATTGGTGCTGCAACTCGCCACGGCGTTTTGTTCAAGGGGGGTAATGCACTGGAGACAGCCGGACACCTGACAACTCTGGCTTTTGATAAAACTGGTACGATTACCCAAGGGTTGCCCATTGTGCAGAAGGTTTATGACTTTGGCAAGGTAAGTGCAAACATGGTGTTACAAATTGCCGCTTCACTGGAGCAACAGTCAGAACATCCGCTCTCTAAGGCAATTGTAGCCAAGGCGCAAGAACAAAAGATGGAGTTAGAAACACCTATGAACTTCATGGCATTACCAGGTAAAGCAATTCAGGCAAACTTCGGTGAGATATTATACTTAGTTGGTAATCGGCGGTTGTTTTCAGACCAAGGGATTCTTTTGTCTGATGAGGCTGAATCTTTGTTGGCTGAAATTGAACAACTTGGTCAAATTCCGGTACTTGTAGGGGCAAAGGAAGGGTTATTAGGAGCGATCTCACTTTCTGATGGTATTCGATTAGAAGCAACCGAAGCCGTGCGACAATTGAAGCGGCTGGGGCTAAAGCGGTTGGTAATGCTGACAGGCGATCGCACCCGTGTTGCAGGGCAAATTGCTCAACAAGTGGGAATTACAGAGTATCGGGCTGAACTGCTACCTGAAGATAAACTCCAAGAAATTCAACAGATGCGTCGTGATGGAGTGGTAGGGATGGTTGGAGATGGTATCAACGATGCCCCAGCCCTGGCTGCTGCGGATATTAGTTTTGCGGTGGGTGGCATAGATATTGCTTTGGAGACAGCAGATGTAGTCATAGTGGGAAATGACCTCAGACGACTGGCTTATGCAGTAGAATTGAGTCGTCGCACTGTATCTGTGATCCAACAGAATGTTATTTTTTCTTTAGTAACAAAGGCTTTATTTCTGCTATTGGGAACGTTTGGGTTTGTTGGGTTAGCTGTAGCCGTCTTAGCAGATACAGGGACTTCTTTGTTAGTGACTGCAAATGGAATGCGGTTATTCAAAACTAGGACTTTTGATGATTAGATAATGGTGTATGATAGCAGTCATAAGTTGTTTTATCGATTAGAATTTTTGCGTATTCAAGTGATTGCTGAGATAAAATCGGCGGACACGCTTTGGCTTATGTAACCTCACAAGCAGTATGTAGGGCGTTTCAAACACAAATCATTAGCTGACATTTGTAGCCCTACTTTTAAATTTGATTGCATACTAAACTTTATTATCGTTGACAGCTTTTTCATGGATTACCTCTTCAATCTCTGCCAGTTTCTTGCGAAGGACTTCCTGAAACTCCATTAATTGCGAAACCTCAACTTTCTTCAACGCTTCCCCAGAAACTTTATATAAAGAGCGTGTTGCTGTTGCTACTGGTTTAACTTGTTTTTCGATTTTCTCAGCGTCGGTACTTTGTGAAGCGATCGCCTCAGTGACTAATTGCCGGGTTTTTTGTACAGATAATTTTTCTGCTAATACCTTTTGGGTGATGTTGATTCTAATTTCTTCTGCTTCTGATTCTGGTAGTCCCAAATTTTTCGCAGAGAGTTTTTGTAATGCCATTGCGTGAACACCTTTAAGTCCAGAAGACCTAATAGCAGCTTTTAAGTCTTCAGCTAAAGAAAGCATGGGAAAAATATTGGCATCAATAGAAGCGGGATTAAGTTGTAAATCTAAAAGTATAGTCAACACTGCCACTTCTCGCTCATCTAAGTCCAAAGTAGCTAAACCTTGTTGCTGTTCCTCTGGCGTTACCGTGAGCAGTTCAACAACAGAGTTCATTCGTTTTTGTGCATTCAACCGTCGCACTACTGTTGAGAGAATCCGGGGAATATCCTGGGGTTCTAAACCAGTATTAGTTGCCAATTCCCGGACAATAGCTTCAGCTTTATCAAGAGGATTGAGGTCTTCCCGGTGTAATGAAGTGATTAAAGCTTTGCGGTGTAGAGCATCAGGTTCAGGAATAATGACAGCTTGCAGATTTTGCCAACCCAAGTTTTTAGCACTACGCCAACGCCGTTCACCATCAAATATAACTAAGTGTTCCCGTTGAATTAAAATAATTGGCTCTAGTTGTCCATCTGATACCAGAGAACGAGACATAGACTCAATACTTTCTGATAAAAATGTCTGTCTCGGTTGTTCTGGGTTGGCTTGAATTTTGTCTAAAGGAATATGTTGGATACCTGATTGTGACTGAAGTTGCGCCCTAAGTGTTTGTAGCTGTGCTTCTAACTCACTCGACCCTTGAGAGCGAAGTTCTTCTATTTCGGCTTTGAGACGCTGAATTTCTGCCTCAGCTTCTGATAACTGTTGGGATTGCTTTGCGCCTGAAAAATAATTGGTGAGGTCAGGAGATTTACGGGTGGTCATAAGTTAGCACAGTTTTAATTTGTTTATTGAAACAGCGATCGCGCAGTACCAATAGCGCAGCGTGGCCTAAGCCATCATGCGATCGCATTAGGTAAGTGGTTATGCAAAATTATTGACACATCAAGAGTTTGATTAACAAGTATTTCAAGCACTTTGATGAGGCATTAATTTCAATGAGCTACTGAATAAAGGAGTATTTTCCAGCTATTGCTAAAAAATAAAAATGCGTAATTTTTACAACAGCTTGGTTAAATTGAGAGTTTTTTTACTCCTGCCATCAACTTGGTTAAGCCGTGACTTTCTCTTTACTCTTACTGCCAATCAAAGCGGCTAATTTTGAGGCAATTTCTTTAAAATCATCTTTTGCTGGATGACTAGGACGGTGAATAGGTAATGGTAATCCTTGTCCACTGGCGTTAACAAATTCAGCACTATCCCGAATTTCTGGAAAAGCATGGATATTCATCTGCTCTAACTGAGATGGTAATGCAGCTAACATTTGTCTATGGGCTGCACGTCGAGCATCGTATTGGTTGGGAACAAAGCCAAGAATTTCTGGTGTGGGTTTTAAGCGTAAGTGTTTGCAGTGGTAGTAATACCATTCCAGTAAATGAGCCGCTCCTTGAATTGATTTTGGTTCTAGCTGGACAGGAATAATTATGTGTGTACTAGCTGTCAGTGCCATTAAAGGTAAGGGACCAAGGGTCGCTGGACAATCAAAAATGATTAAATCATGTTCTAGAGGATAGTCAGTTAGGCGATCGCCTAATAAGTAAGCTCCTCGTTTGTGTAAAACTAATTCATCTGCTGTTTGGGTCAGAACCATACCACCCTGACAAATGACTACTTTATCAGTGTGTTCACTCCAGCAGGGTGTCAACGGCCAGTTACCATCAAAATTCTCTTTGAGGACAGCAGCTAAAGTATGTTCTGGTTCTGGTTGATTTAAACCACAAAACAGTGTCAGTGACCCTTGCGGGTCAAGGTCAAACAGTGCTACCTTATACCTGCGTTTTGCCAGAGCATGAGCTAAATGGACAGAAAGGGTTGTCTTACCACTTCCTCCGGCATTACTTATTACAGCTAATCTAATTTGCATGACTATTTTTTTTGATATTAGGGAGTATCATATATTGAGTTCTCCACCTCATATATCAATATCTGATGTTTTGATGTGGAAGTATCATAATATCGAATACTGACTTTTCCACGTCATATATCAATATCTGATGTTTTGATGTGGAAGTATCATATATCGAATTTTTTAAATCATATATCAATATCTGAGGAATCAGACAATCTGGAGGAGGTATTTTTTTGGTGAAAATTCAAGCTGAAGTCATAGCCTTGCCCCAACAAGTGAAAACAACTATCTGCCCACAGAAAAAAATACCTCTGGCAAAAAGCCAGAAGTAAGAAGATTAAAAGGGAATGTGAGAAATATCAGTATTGCGAGAATGTCCGTTTTGAGAAGCTGTAGCTACACCAGCACCAACTAGCTGTTGAGTATTTTCCTGTGGTGTGGGTGGTTGAACAACAGGAGTAACAGTTGGTGTATAAGTGCGATTACCAGCAGTAGTGCAGATGAAGTTGCGAATAACTAAGGCAGTTTTCTTTTCTTTATATCCCTTACCGCTATCCACTACGTTAAGATCCAGATAGCCGATAGCGATACCAGTGGCATTAATTCCAGATTCAGCAATGGAAACTGCTGCTGCTCCCTTGGTTCTGTAAGGAATTGTGTCTTCCACTACGCCATCTTTTGAATAGTAGGAGAAAGTACATTCACCATAGACAATCTTTACACCTTGACTGTCAAAAGCTTCATCAATAGTCAGTAGTTGGATGGTTTGGGTTGAGTTAATCATGGTTTATCCTTGTGATGAAATTGTCAATTGTTCATAAAAATTGCGCTTTGCGCTTTTTAACCAAAACATCCCACAGACAGAAGTGATGCTGCGGGATGATTGACTGGCTAGAAATTGGCGTTAATTATGGAGTCTTGGTCTTCACCAATTTCATTTGAGTCTTTGCGTTGAGCAGAACTGATGAGTTCCAAATTGTTGACACGAATGATCGGTTTTTGTCTGGGTTCGTTGGTGTTTTTGTCTATCCATCTATCAAAGACTATTTCACCGGTGATCCCAATAGTTGAACCTTTTTGAACCCAGTCTGCTGCAACTTGAGCAATATTTCCCCAAAGTTCTAAATCAAACCAAAGGGGAGTTTCACTTCTGTAGGGAGGTTTAACAGCAAGGGTCAAGGATGTTTTCATTGCACCTGATTCAAAATAGCGTATCTCAGGTGTTTGACCAACGCGACCAACTAAATCAACTTTATTGATGTATTGCTGAGTCATAATATTTTCCTTGGGTAATCAAATTTTTCACTGTATTAGCGCGACAGCGCATTCTCGGTTATGCAGCAAAATGAATGATTTGGTGCTAATTTGGTGCTGGTATTGGATACAGCCCAGTATCAAACTTGATTGCGCCTAGCGCATTGATTACTGGTTGTATTGGGGAAAAACTGCGTAAAAAAATAACCCCAAATCTGCTAGAGATTTGAGGCTGATGACTATTACACAATTTTTTCTTTGGTTGCTAAACCATGCAATTTGGTTACTAACTTTTCCTCTTTCATGCGAGAGAAACCAGGGACTTTGTGCAATTTGGCTAACTCCCTCAGTCTTTTTAAAGTTAGTGTTTGTAAATCTTCCAAACTTGCTAAATCTGGGGAATCGGGAATATTTGTTACTTTTGAGGAAGAGTTATCAGGTGTAGGAGAATCGGTTGAATCGGTGATAATTTCTGCTGTGTTTTCAGAAATAATAACTTTACTGTCATCAGTATGACTTTCGTCTGGTGAGGAAGTAGATTCAGATAATGTTGCTGGGGCGATCGCCTTAACTACTGAGTTATCCTCAATATCTTCGTTTACGGTAAGCACTGTATTACCACCAGCCTCACTAAAAGTTTCATCTGGTGACGGAGTGCTTTCAGACGGTGAAGTATTACTGTTGAGGTTAGGAGTTTCTGTTTCCGCACTGGTGTAACTGAGAATTTGCTCAATACTGGCTACAGTGGGTTCTTTTAAAACAGTGATTCTGTGGAAATTTCCCACTTTCCTAACAGAGATTCTTGCTCCAGCCGTGCGGAGTTTTGTTGTCAAGTCGTTGAGCAGGAGAAATGCTACATCCAATTGACGGTAATTATTGATAATGGCACTCATGGTTTTTTGTTTGATTTAGTTCACCACAAGAGCGCATAGCGCAATCCTTTTGTCCAAAAATGTTGTTTGGTATCTTTGATGATGTTTAGACAGATTGCGTTAAAAATGTAGTTTTTGGTGTTAGTCAGGAAATAATAAAACTTCCCATACCAATCGAGGAGAGGCCATTTTCAACAGCGAGTTTTTGGCATCTTCTAATTTCAACAGCCAATTGTGATCACTGAGAAATCCCTTCCAGCAATGTTGCAGGTAATCTATCAGCCATAGTTGTTGATGAAAATCTAATTGCACCTCAATATCTTTGGCAATACTTAACGCTGTTAACAGATTGCTAGGTGGTTGAATTAGTTGTTGCAAAATTGATTGTGGGATAGATTGGAGTTGATCATGGTGAGCGATCGCCATCCCAGGAGAACCACCCGCAAACTGTATAACATTTGGGTGATTGAGAATTTCAGAACGTCCCACATTTTCTAAAACTGTGGTCATTTGGGCGTTGTTTAGTCGCTGGAAAGGAACGAGTTGACAACGGCTGGTAATTGTAGGAAGTAACCTTTGGGGTTGGGATGAAATGAGGATAATTGTGCCGGATATTGGCTCTTCCAAGGTTTTCAGGAGTGCATTAGCAGCAGTGGGTGGCATTCTTTCAGCATTTTCTACCACGACAATTTTGTAAGGTGCAATTAGAGGGGAGGTAGCCAGAAATTGGGTAATTTCTCGAATCTGCTCAATTCTAATTTGCGATGGAGTTTTTCGCACTACCCCAGAAGCTGCTATTTCACTTTCACTTAACAACTGTTTTTGGTGTAGGTATGTTGGTTCAACCCATAAAATATCAGGACAGTTAGCTAGGTTTTGGATGTTGAAAATTTCAGCGATAAAGCATTTCGCAGCTAAGGATTTTCCTACTCCGTCTGCTCCAGCAAACAAGTAAGCGGGGACAATTCGGTTGTGTGTAATTGCACCTTTGAGTAAAGATACCGCTAAATTTTGACCAATGATTTTTGATAACTGCCAGTTTTCTGCAATTGGCTGTGTAGATTCGGAATCTATACTTTGAGAAGGTTCACAAACAGAAAGGTCTGTTGTGAGATGAAGTAGATCAAGTTGCTTCATTTTTTGAGTTTTGGAAATTGTTGATTAGACATCTCAGAAATTTAATCTCCCTCTAACAACCGGAGCATTTTAGGTTAAATTTCCGAGGTGTTTATTGCATTTGCAAGAAGTAATACCTACGAGCAAAGTTTGATAATTTGAGTTTGCAAGGCGAGTTTTTCATCTACACCAGATTTGAGCATTAGCTCTAGTTCCAACAGCATTTTCAAACTATTTTTCAGCTTGTTTACACAACAATTAGCAACCTCTTGGCGGATGTAATACAAGCGTTTGGGATTTTTCACGTCTGCAAGTTGGGCTATTGTATTGTCGTCTTGACACCCGGTGATGATCATCTGTTTGACTGTTAGCCAAGTGCGAAAGGTAGTAGTCAGGGTAGCGGTAATCTTTAAAGCTGGTTCGTTACAGTTAATTAAGCGATCGCCAAATTCTAATGCTTGAGCAATGTTACCCAAGCGAATGGCGTTGGCTAGTTGTAGGCTATTAGCAGCACTTTCGGATACTAATTCTTTCACCATATCCCCGTTGACTGTTTTACCCAAAGCATAGGTTTTGAGCTTTTCTAGTTCAGTGAATATCAGTCGTGTATGATTGCCTGTGTAATCAATCAATACTTTGTAAGCATCGGTAGTGAGTGTTACACCTACTTCGTCAGCTAAAGTACGAGCTTGCTGTATTAATGCTTGGGTTTGCCATTGGGGAATGAGAGGAAATTCCTGTACCTGTGCGTATTCAAGTAGGAGTTTGACCGATTTATTTCTCGCGTCAGGTTTGTGAGTGTTGGTGATAAGGAGGGTATTTGTTGAGGGAATTTTGGGGAGAATGGACTCTAACTGCAACAAAATTTCTTGTGAACAAACTCCCAGTAATGTGCTGTTGGGCAAATGTATTAATCTTCCTCCACTCCCAACTGGTGGTGTCATGAGATCGGATAATGCTTGAGGAATGGTTTCTTTAGATTCTGGGGGGTATTCTGTATAGTTGAAGTTTGCCCATTGTTGATCTAGAGTGTGGGTTTTTAGTTGTTTGATGGTGCGACTTAGAAAGAATTCGTTTTCACCAAAGTATAAGTATGTTGGCATGGTAGTACGGCAATTGTATTGTCGTACATGAGCGTTAGCTCTAAACCTAATATGTAGATTTTATTCCATAGCCAATTCTAATAGGCGATAATGAGCGATCATCCTTAAAGGCAGAGCATGAATAGTTGGCGAATGTTTGTCATATTTAAAAGTAGCTTTTATCTTTTATCATCGCTTGAAAAGCTTTCATTTGTTATTTTTTTCCTAAAAAATTTGTTTGTTCCACCAAGGTGTATTTTGAATTTCCTGTTCAATATTATTAATTTCTTTTTGTAATAGTTTAACTTTATCTAACATAGATTTTTTAGAAAAAAGTTCTATTGCTATTTCAAATTCTTTAATCGCTTTTTTATATTCTTTTTTCTGTTTGAAGATATAACCTTTTTGAGCATAAGCAGCAGCATAATCAGGATCTATTTTAATTATTTCGTTAATATCGGTTATGGCGCTACGTAGATTTCCAATTTTAGCCTTTGTAAAGGCTCTCATATAGTAAGCATCAATACAAGAGGAATCTTGTTGCAAGGCTTGAGTATAATCTCCAATAGCTTGGTTATATTCCTTTAATTTTAAATAAATATTTGCACGTTTTAAATAGGCATTAATTAAGCTAGGGTTTAGCTTAATAACTTTAGTTAAATCTTCTAAAGCATTAGTATTAGCATTGATAGCAGTATAAGCTTCAGCACGGTATGAATAGCAGTCAATACTTTCTGGTTTAATTTTGATGGACTCACTTAAATCAGAAATAGCATTTTTGTATTTGTTTAATTCTAGGTAGAGACATCCTCGCATGAAATATGCTTCAAAAAAATTTGATTTTAGTGTAATAGCTTGAGAATAATCGGCAAGTGATTTATCATAGTCTTTTTGCTTTAAAAAAAGATTTCCTCGCTGTAAATAAACATTCAAATTATCAGGATTAACCGTATCTATGGTAATACTTTTAGAATAGTCTGCAATTGCTTTTAGGTCATCACCCAAAGTAGCAAAAATATGTCCTCTATTTATATAAGCATTAATACGATTAGGATCTATCTCAATAGTTTTATTATAGTTTTTGATGGCTTCTTGATAATCACCTGTATCAGAAAAAATGCAGCCTCTTAAAAAATAAGCGTTGGCATATTTAGGATTTATAGAAATAGCTTTTGTGAAATCTTCAATAGCTTCAACATATTGTTTTTTGTTTAAAAATTCGACTCCTCTATAGAAAAAATCTTCATCACTTTTAAAGAAATCTAAGACAGAACCAATTTTTTTGGTGGCTTCTCCAAATATATCTGTTATGACCTTACCTGTAGCTTTGACTTTTTCTTCTCCTGCTGCACCAGCAAAAGCACCGCCCACAATTAGTATAGGTACAGCTAAAGGTAGACTAGTAATACCTACGGCTATTCCAGCAGCTAGTGCTGCGCCTCCTCCCAAAACTGATCCTGTTGCATTTTTCTTATTGAATTCGTTTTCAGACAATTGATTAGCTGTTTCGAGAGTTTCTTTTAAAATTTCCCAATTCATGTTGATACCTCTATTTTTTAATTATACTTAGCTACAGTATATACAAAAATATAATATGCAATTTTATTTTGATAAAACAATTCTCAATAATTAATGGCACTAAGTTATTGGAGTCGCAATCGCCTTTTGCCTTGCCGATGTAGTCCTCTGTGGTGGAAGTCAGGAAATACCTTTTATGTATAAAAAGTAATTTATTTGGCGTAAATAATTAGGTGTATTTACATAATAGTTAATTTGTACATTACGTAAATCCTAGCTTTATTCCTCCAGTTATTTCATTTTCTTTAACCAGCCGTATAGTTTACATAATTTTTGGATTCTGATAGTCTAAAAATAGACAATAAAATTATTATAGTTGTAACAACAAAACATATGCCGAGATTACTTGTTAATTACAAAAAAGTTGAAGAAGTTTATGGTTTGTTTGAGGAAGCTGAAAAAGCACTTAATAAATGGAAAACTAAAGCAGATTTAAACGGGTTATCATATATTGAATCAGATTTAATTATTCATAAAGATAATTTGTGTAAATGGATTCCAGGGTATGGTAACTATGGTGGCTATGTAACCGTATGGGGAATTTATATTATCAATAATTTATATGAATTACTCTAGTAGATAGGTAAATTTTCTCTAATTAGATCCTCAAAATCTTAACATTCAATACTTTCCGTATCATTACTATGATAGGATTTATTTGTGCAACCTTTTGACAATAATTTTTTGGAAATTTATTATGTCGTCTTACTCTTTCTTTATCAAGAATTTTCCATATAGATGTAATCATTTATTAAATACATATTATCATTTAGCGAAGACAACAGACACAGAGTTAACTTTAATGATATCTATAGCTTCTTCGGGATTTATTATACCCTATGAAAGACTACATTCTAAGGGTTATGATAAAATTCCAAAAAATACTAAAAAACAAATTGGAAGTTTTTTAAAAAGAGATTTTATAGATTTTTTTATTTGTGATAAAGAAACAACTTCATCTTGGCATATTGGCGAAGATATTATTTACAAAGGTGGTGATTTTGTTAAAAATTTGCAACCAGTATTGAACGATCTTAAATTAGTAAGCGAACAACATAAAGTAGATTACATACTCAGAATTTTAAGGAATGCAATGGCTCATGGTAGTATATTTACAAGCGGAGCAGCTTATATAGATAAAATATACTTTTTTGACGAACGAAAGAAAGCCGTTATAGAAGTGACACCTGATGATTTTCATCTGTTTCTACAAAACTGGTTTAAGTATCTATCCGAATTAGATTTCGGAGAAGTTTAGATAATCGGGTTTATCCATCTTGCCTCAGTTATAAGTCCCCTTCTTGCAATTTTTATTTAAATCTAGCTTCTAGATATCCTAATAATAATGATAGATAAGCGCAACTATTTAGTTATTGTATTGAATATATCAGATACGCAGAGAGAAAAGAAAAAATTACAGGCGATCGCCCCCTCAAATTCCATAGGCGATCGCTCTCATCATTAGTATAATCCCCCACTCAAAACAAACTCAACTGCTTCCCCACATCACCTTGAGGCTCAACAACCGAAAGTAACTCATCTCGTTTCTTAGCAATCAACTCCAAATAATACCCACTGGAATAGCCTTCAGAATTAGTCAATCCCCTAATTCCTTGATAAAACGTCACAACATCCCCAGTATTACCCAGAACCAAAAGAGCCTTTTCACCCTTCTTAATTTTCCGAGTAACCTGTAACTGTTCCACAGGAAAATCACCAGAACGAATAACCTTTGTTAATTCCTGGTAATATTGTTCTGCCTTAGCTTTTGACAGAAGATATTGTGTCAGGTAGTTCACAGGAAACTCCTTTTCTAGACGAGAACGGTCTCTTTTCCGCCATGAACCCTTAGTAGTTATTTTCCCATCTTCATGCCAGAGAATATAATTCTTAGCTCCTCTAGAGGGAACAAACATCGCTTGAGCAAGAATTTCCAACTCTATATTGATACCAGTAGGTAAAGCATTTTGCAGCTTTTCAAATATCAGCAGAGGTTCAGAGTGGGAGAAAAACACACCATCAGTATCACTTTCAACCTGGATACCTCCCGCTTTTTCAATCACATCAATCATGAATCGCAGAATCCGTCTCCCATAAGCTGTAACCAGTGCAGCAGCTTCCATATCGTTAAAACCAACACCAGAAGTCCCATAAAAGCCAAACAACGAGTTGATTAACACTTTGAGAGCCGCTTCAGCTTGTTTAGCAGCTAAATCTCCAGCTTTTCCTAATTCTTTGAGTCTGAGTCGTTCCCTGGTGAGATAATCGAGAATACTTAACCCCACTCGTTGCGTATCCTTGCGGGAGCAAATCCCATATTTAAGCATAATGCTGGGATACAGACTGGAAACATCAATTTTGGCAATGTGTTTGTGTAAACCTGGTACAGAAATTACCAGTCCTCCCTCAAATTTCAACTTCAGATCAGATGTTGGTTTGTAACCTGGATATTGTCTTTCTAAAACTCGCTGCCATTTAGTACCATTACCAGTCAGCGATAGTTGTTGTAAGTTCATACCTGGTACTATCAGCGATTCATAGTAATAAGAAGGCACTAATTTATCAGCAATTAATTTCGTATCTTCCAAGTCATAAATTAGGTATTTTCTAATTTTTTCCCATCCTTGAGAACCTGCACCTTCACCCCAACAATATTGAATTTCTTGGGGAGTTAAAACTAATCTAGTAGATTCTCGCAATCCCATTTCTATCACTGCACTTTTTAGGGAATGTTGATATAATGCTTTATTGACAAAATCCCATCTCAGGACACAAATATACACATCAATATGTTGGCTGTTGCTGATGAATATTTCCGAAATATTCATAGGCTTACCAAATACCTGTGCTGTCTTGATAATTCTCGATTGCTGAGAAATAGTAAATGGGTGAGATACGTTATTGATTAGGCATCTAGTAATGATAAATGGAAAATCAAAATCTGTACCGTTGTATGTGAGAACTACATCAGGAGAAATAGACTGAAAATAGGCAAGAAATTGGCAGAGTAATTTTGATTCATTTTCATCCATAAATACAAAATACTCGCCTAATTCATTCATACAACCAATAGCGAAAATTCTATCTTTACTAGGAATCAGCCCTGAAGTTTCAATATCAATAACCATTTGCTTCAGGGCATTGTAAGGTTTAATAGTCTGTAAAGGTTGCCAGGATTGATAAATAGTATCATCTGTGTGGAAGATGTTTAATTTATCTTCGGCAACGGTAATTTGATTATCGCTTTTGGTGATAAAATGACGATGGTTGTAATTAATGTTCATTGTAATTATGAGTTATTTACTAATGGTTTTTATTTTTTGATGTTGAAAAGAAATGAATGAATTTACATCTATAACGGCATTAGCCGCTAATATTTAAAAAGCTTCTTACAAATAGATTTTCAAAATAATCGCTGTGGTAATTTTATAATGTCATACCAAATTAATATGAATTTGCATAGAATGAAATATCAGGAATAATAGAACGCGGATAAACGCAGATAAACACAGATGAAGATGGAATAATGAATTTCATGATTCTGTGCAGCCTCACATAAAATTGGTGTGAGAAATTAGGGACTTCCAAATAAAAATATGTCCCAAAACTAACGCAAAAACCCTCTCTATTTCTTCTCTCTCTGTGTTCTCTGTGCCTCTGTGGTTCTTTTGTTCAAATTTGTTTACTCGAAGTCCCTTAACTAATTTAGGAATTAGTATGTAATGTAAAATTTAAAAGCCATTCATTGTGAATGGTTGGTTATATAGCAATCCTAACTTATTCTGAAAATTTACATTTATTATCTTTCCACCTCTGGGTAAAGCTATTTCCATAAATGAATCTTCAAAAATCAGATCAGATTGCTATTCTAATTGATAGAATGTTATCGAGAAGAGGATAACTGTTGTACCGTTTCTACCCAAATAGGAGCTTTTTTACCATTGACTGGAATCAAAGAATTCCAATGTTCTTGTAGGGATTCAAGACTCATATTTGGTAATTTCTGTTGTCCCCAAGCGATCGCATCAGCAGGTGTTTTCCAATTCGTCCAAGGTGGATTTTCAGCAATGGGAAGAAATTGACTCGAATTTGTAGAATTAGCAGCAGGTAGTAAACCTAAAATAGCAACCTCTAACCATAACTGTGGTTGAGTAGATAATTTTACCTGTACTTCACATTGTCTCAAGTGCTGCTGTCCTGTTAAGATAGTTGTAGTCTCCCAATCTTTAGCTATTTGACACAATTGTTGCCAAGTATCTTCAGTTAGCATCACCATTTCCTTACTGCTAGGAGAAGTTTTAGCAATCAACATATCTCGATAAAAGCTGGTGAGATTTTGCAGAATTACTAAAGGTTCTTTACCCCATTCCAACAAATTCCGAATAATATTAATTACTGAATCGCTATTATTTTCAGCAATTCTTTCTACCATTGTTAGCAATTCATACTCAGGCACATTCCCCACCATTTCCCATACCCAATTTTGGTCAATGGTGATATTTAGTAGACTTAATTGATCCAGCAAACATTGACTATCCCGCAAACATCCAGAAGAAATTTGTGCAACGAGACGTAATGCTTCTGGAGTAATATCAATTAATTCCTCATTCACAATTTGGTTGAGATTTTGTACCATATCCTCCACACCAATTCTCTTAAAATCGAACCTTTGACAACGAGAAATTATTGTCGCAGGAACTTTGTGAATTTCTGTCGTGCAGAGGATAAACACTACATTTTTTGGTGGTTCTTCCAAGGTTTTGAGTAAAGCCTGAAATCCTTGTGAACTGAGGCTATGCACTTCATCTAAAACAAACACCTTGTAGCGGCTGTTGACAGGTATAATGTGGGTGCGGTCAATAATTTGTCTGATATTTTCAACACCAGAGTTACTAGCAGCATCTATTTCTACCACATCCAGAGACAAACCTTTGGAGATGCTAGTACATGAATTGCACAGGCCGCAGGGTGTGGGGGTAGGAGAACCACCATGTTGACAATTGAGAGATTTGGCAAATATGCGGGCGCTGGAAGTCTTACCTGTACCTCTGGGACCAGTGAAGAGGTACGCCGGAGCAATTCGTTGAGATGTGATAGCATTGGTGAGAGTAGTTGCGATCGCTCTTTGACCAACAAGTTCAGTAAAGGACTGAGGGCGATATTTCAGGTGAAGTGGTTGATATGTCATGTTTTTCAAAAGTAGATATGTTGAATTTCCCCAAGCTTGTGTATTAGTAATAAACTTGGGGGGTGAGTAATTTTTGGTGTGGTTGTTAAAACAGATTTGATGTAACGAACCACAGAGGCACAGAGTACACAGAGACAAGAAAGTTTAAGAGAGATTTTTGTAACTTTTGACTGACAAGTATTGAGACGTGCTTAGTAAATCTAAACCACTACAATTTTTGATTCAGTTATCCTATGCAGCAGCAACTTTCTTTTTCCTTCCTCTAGTTTTGGGAGTAGAATTTGCAGAATTTTGAGAATTAGTTTTAGTGTTTGCTGTGTTTTTCTGTGGAGAAGAATCTGTGTTCATCAAATTATTTTTCTCCTTAACAACTTCTTCTGTATTCCCACTTTCAGCAGCTACATTTATTTCCTCATTTACTTCAGTTACAGAGGAAATATTTTCTGTAACTATGACTTCCTCATTATCATTTGAAGCATCTTCTTTCATACTTGTGCTGTTATTATTAATAAGTTGAACTGGCATCACTAAAATTAATTGGTTGAGAATACCATCAACAGGAGTAATAACCACAGGAGTTGTAGTTTGGTTGATATGAATCAACACCTCATTCGTGGGTAGAAATTTGAGAGCTTGTTCCAGATATTTGATATTAAAACCCATGACTAATTGTTGTTGATAACCATCTTGTGGTTTAATATTCAAAGATTCCACAGCACCAGCGATATCTGAAGATTCAGTAGATAAAGTTGCTTGTTGATGCTGGTAGTCACAGATAATTTTGACAATCTTATTCTTTTGGTCAGCTACAATTCCCACTCGTTTTAGAGCATGATCCAATAATTTTCTATCAACAATAACTTGATGTTGAAATTGTCGGGGAATTAAAGCTGAATATTTAGGATAATCTCCCTCTAATAATCTGGTGGTAATTTGGATAGTTGGTAAGGTAAACACCGCAATACTATTATCAATGCTAATAGTACATTCACTGCTATCTCCTACAGTACCCAAAATCTTTTGTAATTCTATTAGTGTTGGCTGAGGAATTGTGATTTCTACGGTATTTGAATCAGCTTTATTTTGTGAAGTTTCTGTTAACTGTTCATCCGGTTCTATTGTTCCAGAAACAACTGCTAACCGATGTCCATCTGTTGCTGCTGCTTCCCAACTACTATTAGTAAATTGAAAATGAACTCCAGCTAAAACTTGTTTATTTTCATCATTACTAGCAGCAAATAATGTTGCTTCTAATGCTTGTAATAATTTGATTGCTGGTAATGTAATATTCTTACCTTCAATTTCAGGTAAAGATGGAAACTCTTGAGGACTAACTGTTTGAATCCGACATTTACCACAGGAGTGAGTAATAATGGCAGCATTATCTACAATTTCCAAAGTAATATCTTGTTTGGGAAGACTAGAAATTACTTGAGTGAATAGTTTAGCAGGTAAAGCAATTTTACCTTCTAGTTCTATTCTAGATTTGCATTGAACTCGAATTCCTAAACTCAAATCAAAAGCAGTAACTAAAATTTCTTGTTCGTGCTTATCTGCAACCAACAATATATTGTTGAGAATAGGATGATGAGGTTTGTTAGGTACAGCGTAACTAACCACAGAGAGGGTATCAGCTAGTTCTTTTTGAGAAATGGTAAATTTCATAATTGTGGTTTCTTTGATGTTAATAAAGTAATGAAATAAGAGGTGCTTAGTTTGTCACCAAACACCTTTATTTACCCTGTAGTTTGTCTACAGGAAAGTTATTCTCTGGTATTCATGTTTGGTAAATTTCAATCAACCGCTAAACATCATTAAGATAAAAAAGACTAAAGAAATGAAAATGTATGTTTATGAACTGGTTTCCATTGCGTGATATTTACCGTTATTACTTGGAGAAAGTGACATGAGATGATAATTATTCAACTGTTCAAGCTCATTTGTAATTTGTTGTTGTCGTTGTTGAGCAAGAGATTGATAAATGTGTTGAAGAGCTTTGATAGTTTCTCGTACTTGGTGAAGACAATCAGCATTAAAATTTATTGTGACTGTTTCTCCATCTGCAAAAAATGAACAGGATTGATTATTACCATTGCTGTATGAACTGACATAAGTATCTTTGGTAATATTGGCTGTAAATGAATGAGATATTTTCATGTTTAGATAGAGTTTGTACAATTTTTGGCAAGAAATTATGATGATATGATTGACAATGAAAGCGTTTAATGTATATAGTGTTTCTATCTATATACATCTCTTAAAAATTAGAAAACCTATCTAAAAAAACAGATTACGCCTTCTGATTAAAATCATCAAATACTTGGCGCGTAGCGCATAATAAATTAGTTGTTTTCGTATCAAACATCTATTTTTCAAACTAATTCTGTTGATTTTGAAGCTGGGTTTGTTGGTTTATATCAAGTTCGGCGACTTGAATTATTAACTCTGTTGGTATATTCCAACATTTACATTCCCAATTTTGACTTAACCGCTCTGCTTTTCTTACATAAGTAGAGGAATTAGTGGTATTTTCAATTAGCCATTGTTTAAATTGGATTGCTTTTTCTTCAGTTTCAAAACCGAAATATGTGACTTTTCTTTGTCCCAAAGGACTGGTGATAGTAGCAACTCTGGGTGAAAGGATATTGAGAGTCCATCCACTAGCACTAAGTTGTACTTTAGTAATGTTGAACATTGGTTTTAGTTGTGGTGTTTAATTTCAACTGTTGAAACAGTTTTTAGATATTGGGTACTCGCTTTTTTGCCTTGTAAATATTCCTCAAAACTTACAATAATATCTTTTATTACCAAATTGATATGAAGCTGTATGGAATAAAAGATCAAGAATAATTGAACGCAGATAAACGCAGATGGACACAGATAAAGATGGATAAATCAATGGATTTCAGTATTCTGTTCAGCCTCACACAAAATTGCTAAAACACTTATTCTCTGTGTTCTCTGTGCCTCTGTGGTTAGTTACAAAAACCTAAAATACACAAAAAATAAGAGTTTCAAGGATTTATATTGTAAGTGCTATAAATAATGTTCTCCCTTGAATTTCTCCAAGGAAGAAGTGCGTCAGCGAAAGTGATTTAATCCTGTAGTGCTAAACTGATATTGAGCAACTTTTTGGAATAATTTCCTCATCTGTAAACTTTTGCAGAGAATCTACACAGGTGTATAATGAACGACAAGAACCTGTAGTATTATGGAAATAGGTTGCAAATTTTCTCAAACTTCCAGTTAATGTTAATGCCAGTAAATACTCCGCAGCAATAACAGCTACCTGTTGATTAACAAATAAGCTTTGGCGGTTTCGTGCTTGAATTTCAGCACATGATAAACTTGTTGAATTTGATTCTTCAGGTAATGGGGTTAGCAGTTCTGGATGTTGTCTAGAAGGACTGGGAAGATTAAAACAAAAATTGGGTTTTTGAAGATTATCAAAAGCATCTGCTAAGGTAAATTGGTTAGTAGAACCAAGCACTACTTGTCCAGAACTAGAATTAGTATGATTACCGCAATCTAACCACCAAATTTGTGGTAGAGAACCTGAGTAAGTTTGGTCTAAGCAATTGCTAATTTCAGCACGCGCAGCAGCATTATCTACGCAACCGATAATAACTGTTAACTTGCGCCATTTGGTTGATACAATCTTTTTTGTGAATGGTTTAGCGATCGCCCTAATTACAACTCCCAATCCTAAACTGTATCTAGCTGCTAAAACTTCCGCTTTGTGTAACCCAATTTCTGACTGTTGAAAATTCTGTCGGGGGATGTTTTTGGGTTCAATGATATCTGGATCTACAACTATACAAGAAGTGGTTTTATTGCTGTTTGCTTCAATTTCCAGCATCAGTCTAGCAACCGACGGAATCAAAAAACCCCCTGTCCCACCAGCACCCACAATTATAAACTCAACGTGATTATGTGCAGGTAGCATAAGCGGGACAGAGTGAGCAAAAGATAGGTCTAATTTCATCATGGTGTAATATCTGTGATATCAAATCCGTTTTGTAGCGGTATCATTCCTTGAATCCCCATCTCTGCGTTCTCTGTGTCTCTGTGGTTATTTACAACAGTTTTCAACTATTTAAACCACACTCTTATTTTTTTTCATCCTTTCTTACTTTGCGTCTTTGCGCCTTTGCGTGAGATTTAAAAATGTGGTTTATTTACCTGTAATTGCTGTAATCATTTAGATACTACTTAATTGGATGTGATACAGCTTGGTAACTCAAATACCCAGTTAGCAGGGATGTACCAAAAGTGGCTGTATGTACCCAACCGCACGCAGATATGGGGATTAGTGAAAATCTCACCTAAAACAGCGAAGATTCTAAACTTTCCAGCTTCTTCCTCATCGTCAGTTGCAGAAAATTGTGCGCTCATGCTGTGGTGACTGTGTACCTCAATCATTGCAGTCTGATATGATAAGGTGGTTGCCTCTACTGGAGTGACACTGGTAGATGTGGCAGTTTGTTCTGGGGTGTGCAGATGCCACTCTCCGTCCGTAAAGCAGAGATAGAAGAGTATTTCTTGGTGTCCCGCATTTTGAGCTAACTGTAAAATTTGCAATGTTAATCTAGCGGAAACCAAGGGATATTGCAGGTGAAAGTAGGGTGTGAGATGGGGTAAACCGCGAATACTGCATTGGTTGATAGGAAAGCACGCAGATAGTCCTTGACGTGCAGCACGGACAAATACTCCGTTCCCAGCTACCCAGTATTCCATCATTTTGCCTGTTATCGGTGGTAAATCGGTGCTGGTGGCAAATTGATAATTGATGAGTGCAGGTATAGTCATGAGATAATCTCTTCAATTGCAGTGGTAATGGTTTTGTTACCCCAAGGCACTAAATCCCGTGTGGGGTATCTTTTAGATTTGTTGTTGTGTAGTTGCTGTAAATGCGATCGCACATCTTCAGGATATGATTTAGATTTATCCTGCACCGAATCTTGATTGAAAGCACTATGCCAGAACAATTGCCATACCTGCATGATATTTTCAGGGGAACAATTGGAAACAGAATTGTCACCAAAACAGATAGAACCGTTCTCCATCACATTTGGTAATGGTGCATAAAATAGGGGAGAATTTTGCTCAAATTTCTTAATAGACCAAATCCAATATTGACGGTTGCATCCTGCAAATATTAACCCCGGCATAGGTATTTTAAAAGTTGTATTTTCCAAGGAGATGCAATAACGTTGTGGTGGATAAAACTGCACTAACCATTCTCCTTTATGGCATCTTCCCCACCTCACGGTATTTGTTGGTAAATAACCTGAATCAATGGGTTCAGCAGCAAAAGCTTCTCTCAATGCAGAAGGAGCGATAAATTTGTAATTTGTTGTTTCTCCTTCTTTATAAACTAGAAGGTATTGACCAGGCAGAAATAGCAGATGTGCTAGTGTTTCTGTATGAGTAGTTTGGTTGATAATTGAGTGTGAGATATCACCAATATTGAGTTGAGGTAAAATGTTAGTTAATTCTGTGCTTTGTTCCATAGTTTGATTACCTGTTTTCTATGGTCAATAGAAGATTCAATCCATTCTGAAAATTCTGTCATTTTCTGACAATATGTTTGGCATAATTGCCATTGTTCAGCTAAATATTTCAGCACTTCTTGTTCCCATTCAAACGAGACATATTCTTCATGAGTTACATTTAGCCAAATACATTCTGTGCTGTGGTCAATGATGGATATGACATCATAAAGTAGAGACAAAGGTGGTGCTGTTTGTTGACAAAGTGATGAAAGTTTATCCCAGTTGATTTTATCCACAGTCACCAATTTATGAGGAATGAAACCAAAGCAAGAATGCCAATCTTCTTGAGGATATCCATAACCTATCAGTGACAAGAGAAATTGTTCTGTGAAACTGAGTTCTTCTAAACTCATTTCCCACCAATCTGTGTTTTGGGAGTAAACGGGAATTTCTGTATATCTTTCTGTGCATTCCCGAAAATCTTCGTGGTAATCTATGGGAAATAACCACTCATTTACCAGTTCCAAAAACTCAATTTCTAGGTCACTGTAAACACTGGGATATGAATGTTGTCTCAAGGGAGTTTTTGAGGATGACCATTCACTGGGAAACAGTTCTTTGTAGAGACTGAGGTAATTAATTTGTTCGCTGAGTTCTTCTAAATACCAAATTCCCTCTTGCACAGTTTGGGGAATCTGGTATTTTGTCAAAGATTCAGCAGCCAATTGATATTGAGACTGCATTAGAAGCCGGAAATTGGTATTTGTGAAGGTATAGGAGGAGATTTTTTGAGAATATTTAAACTCTTATCTAATTCAGTTTGCCATTCTCTCCCAGTGGTAATTGCTGTTTCCAGTTCATCTTGTAATAACAGTAGATTTTCGATATTCAGATGACCTTGAATTTCTAACATCTTGATTTGCCAACTTAATAGTAAAGCTGGGTTAAATTGATGTTCGCTGGTAATTAGAGTTTGGAGGATATCACCTAAACCTTTAGTACCTGCTTTCTTGACCATGCGAATTTGGGTAATTCCCTCTTTATCCGTTCGCGTAATTTCTGCATGAGCAATTTCCGGGTAGAATGGTGTCAGGGCATTGCGGAGAGTTTGGTCAGTAGCTGCAATTTCATCAGCTATGGGTATTTCTTGACCTTCAATCATCAAAATGTAAGGCATATTAAAACAGTGTTAATTGATTAGAGGGTTTAGTTTTGTGAGTATTGGTTGGTGGTAAATCAGGAGGATTGACAATTTTGTTATTCTCTGATTGGTTGACAGATATTTTTTGTTTTTGAGCTTCTTTTTGTTGAGATTGTTCTGCTATTTGTGGTAAAATAGCTTTTAGTTTCGTGAGAACTTCAGCTATTACTGGATACTCCTCAATTTCATGCAGTGTACTAACTTGCATAACTGGTGGTTCTCCCTTGATTCCAGCCGTGATAAACACTTGTCGTAAATCGTGTTGATTTGCTGGTAAAATTTGGATACCTAAGATGATAGTGTTGCTGTCAAAATCAAATCTATCTTCTTTTTCAGATGCTACATTAACAACATCATTTTCTGTGGATGAAGTGGTGAAATCAGCATCGTTATCCTCAGTTTCTACATCTTCATCCACGATTTGTTGAGGTTCAATTTTTGACATAATTAGTAGTTAGGAAAGATTAGCTAAACGGTGTAAAATCTGCATATTCATCCCCCATTTCCTGAATGATTGCCATTTGTATTCGCACTCCCCTGGTGTGTATTTAGCTGATAGCTGACTCCATTCCTCCCAAGCAGAAAATAGGGTAGGATTGACTGATTTCAAAGCCATTCCCACCTTGATCCATGAATCATATTTATCTGCAAAGCGAGGATGAATAATTTCTAGTAGTAGCAGTGCTGTTTCTGTATCCTCACCTGTAAATTCTGGATTGGTTGGTAAGGAGTTACTGTTTTTGTGGTAATCTCTTTTTGGTGATTTCGCACGTTTGGTCATCTGTTCGATTATCCAAGATGGTGCGATCGCTATTTCGATTTGGTCAGGACGACAACCACTCAGCCAACGATAATAACCGGTTTGTGGATGAATACTGGGGGGAAGTATTGATGGTAGTTTAGTACCTCTAAATTCTAAAACTTCACTGGGGGCGGTGGTGATTTTGCGGGATTTGAGTTGAGGGTGAGTGTTACCTGGCAATTTTAGTAAATATTGCGCCCTTCCTGGTCGTCCTGATGTAAATGCAACTGTGGTGGGTAGTGGTTGATGTGCGATAATTGCTGCATGGGCGCTGTATCCATCACAATCTATGGCGATTAAAAATTCCTGGGAGTTTTGACCGCAAAGGAGACCTACACCTGTGGGGGTTACTGTGTAAAAACCGTGATGGCAATTTCTGACTGGTACTTTCTCATATTGCTGGAGTTGGTTCAGCAATGCTTGAGGAGACCAGGGGTGTTGTTCCCATTGATACCCTAATGGTCTTTTTCCTTGGGTGGGGATGATAGGCCAGTGTGGGGGGAGTAGTTTTAAGGTGTCAATTAGTTTTTGGGTTTGTGGTTTTTTTCAGCATGGGTTTTAATTTTGGTTGAGGTTGCAAATGGGATAAAAATGTTGGCAGTTTCTGACTTGAATGAAAAATAGGCCTTTTTGGTTAGAGTCGATGAGGAGTATTGTTTTGTTTAAAGGATAAAGTGGCTGCTCCAATTAAGCTGGAAGGCTTATTTTTCCGTTGTGCAAAACCTGTTGCGATTGCTGTGACTTGAACCATAATTCGGGTCTTGGTAACTTTTGGTGATGATGAAAGGTTACGACTATTATGATCACCAAAAACTGACAACAACCACTTTATCCTTTAAAAAACTGCAAACAATTCCTTTAAGTCACACAAAAATAGTGAAAGTAGAAAATTCATCTTTTCCATTAGACTTTTCAGCAATGTCTGCGTTAGCAGACTTTGGTCACATATCACTAATTTGGGTAAGTTTATATTATATCTTGTATAAACTAAATAAATTGTGATTTCAAGGATAAAGTGAGTCTATTGCATTTCTTCCACGTAGTTATGACCAACGCAAACAGATTGGTTGAATTAAGCTACTGGTAACCATATCAAGTAACCCATGTAAGTTATGATTTATTTTGGGGTACTAAAATAAGCTTAATTGGATGTATTCTGGGGCTTGCTCTATTACAGATTCATCTAATAAATCATCCTCAAAATCATCAAATTCTTCCTCAACATTTAGCCTAGATATATATTCAGAAATTTGTTTGGCAGAATGAACTGGTTGTGGTAGTAAAGTTACTATTTCTGTGTCAAGAAAAGGAGAAGCTTCTCGTAATCTATGTACTACTAATGTCCATTCTTCTGGCTTATCTTCTGATTGGAGACATAACCAAGAAATTTCTAGCGCGGATTGGTTCCATCCTGGCTTTGATACTCTATCACGCTGCCTTGAACTTGCTGGTCTTTTTGCAGATTGGGGAGAACGACCTATTGAGTAAAAAGCAGAGCTAAAATCCGGGTTATGATAAATGCCACTATACCTGTTAAACCCAGATATAGGACAAACGTGAGCTACCAAACCATCACTGGAATATCGTAGTCTAGCTACACGCAGAAGTTGTGGATTTTGGCAAGAAAGAAGTTTGTTTTGATGCCAAAGATTATTTGGGTCTTTTGCCTCGTCTCCTGACACAAGTTTTAAAAGTGAAGGAAGGTCTTGGCGGAGATTTTGGTCATCTAATAATAGTAGAGTTGGATTTTTTATTTCTAAATCTGCAAAAGCTCGCCCCACAAAGTTTTTTATCTGCTCTGAGGTATAGTTTGAGTTATACTTCTGCTCAAACATGGCTACCGTGAATAAACTTTCATCATATGGCATCCAAGTCGGCCCATAATCCCCTGGTAAAGACACTTGCATTTGAGATGAATTATTTTCTGAAGGGATTTTGATAAGTATAGGGATAACTACCTTTGTTTCTCCTTTACTTCGAGCGTTGAGACGAATTATTTTGATAGCAATTATATCTAAATTATGAGGCAGTGATGTTTGATAAAACCCCGTATAAAAGGGTATACCTAAAGGGAAATTTAACTGGCGCATTAAATCTAAAATTGCATTTAAGCACCTTGCTTTGTAAGCTTTTTTTTGAGTATTTAACTTGTTCTTTTTACTTTCATAGTTTTTAACTTGTTTTTCGTCATTAGAATCTATAGGAGCAAATTCTTCTGGATTGATATATTCCGTTTCTGGTTGTAAAAATTGACTTACCCAACTTGCATAAGCGTGTCCCCAACGAATTGCTGCTTTTGGGTCAGTTAACCTCCTTTGCTTGTCGAATTTTCGGTAATCAACTAACTCGATAAGAATACCTCGTTTTTCGTTACTAGGTTTAGGCTGCGTTAGCAGTTGGCGTTCGATTAGTCTAGCTCTATTTTTGCTGGCGGCTGCTTTGGCTTGGCCAGAATAAGAACCACCTAAAGATAAAGGAGAAAGCCATTCATTAGGCAAGGGAGTTTTGTCTACTTTCAATAAATAACTTTCTCCTAAACAGTTGGTAAATTTGTAAGTTTCATTGTCTATTTCTTGAACAGTTCCTTGTACTTGTTTGCTTTCTAAAAATTCTCTCAACACCTCTAACAAAGTATTTACTGAATTAGATGAAATCCTAATCCGGTAAACTTGCTCACTAATGGTAGATGTTTCTTTATGTTTAGAAAGTCGTCGTTTTCTGCAATGACTAAAGTCTATTTTATTGATGATTGGCGCTGCCACTACTCCAGGCGGTAAAGCTGTTGTTAATCTTTCAAATAACTCAAATCTATCAGCTGGTTCTAGCCCAACTCCTACTGGGTGAGAACCTAGTCGCGTTCTGTGTGATAGTAAATATTGTGGTGCATATTTTGCGGGGTCGCTTAAAAACTGCATTGCTTCTGGAATATCAATATGAGGAGCTATCATCGCCAAAATTTTGTCAATTCTAGCTTTCCAAATAACCGAGTCATGCCGCCAGGGGAAACGCATCTAATTTAATTTGACAAAATGCAACTTATATGAATACAGGAAAAGGGTGATATTAACAATGTAATATAAAGTTGGCAGATGTATGCAAAGAAAATTGGATAGTAAATTCATTTCCAGAAGAATCAATAAAATAGGGTGAAGTGGTATTCTGAATTAAAACAAAGAGACAAAATAGAGAAATGAAGCTACCACCAAAAATCACAATTGCAGATCACTTTAAAGATTTAGAAGATAAGAGAGTTGAACGGACAAAAAGGCATAAATTAATTGATATTGTTACCATCGCCATTTGTGCAGTAATATGTGGAGTAGATAGTTGGGTATTAATGGAGGCTTATGGAAAAAAGAAAGAAAAATGGCTAAAACAATTTTTAGAACTGCCAAATGGGATTCCATCCCATGATACATTTGCCAGAGTATTTGCAAGAATAGAACCACAACAATTTCAGAACTGTTTTTTGAGTTGGATAAAATCAATAAATAAAATAACAGAAGGGGAGGTCATAGCAATAGATGGTAAAACATTAAGGCATTCCTACGATAAAGGAAAGGAGAAAGGTGCTATTCATATCGTGAGTGCATGGGCAACTAATAATCGCCTAGTATTAGGACAATGTAAGGTAGAAGAAAAATCAAATGAAATAACAGCAATACCAGAATTAATTAAAGTATTAGAGATAGCGGGATGTTTAGTAACGATTGATGCGATGGGATGTCAAAAAGAGATTGTTAAATCAATTGTAGAGAAGTCAGGTGAATATATTATTGCACTAAAAAAGAACCAAAGTAATTTATATAAAAATGTAGAAAAAATCTTCAAAGAGGCTATAGCTAAAGGATTTGAAGGATTCAAACATAGTGAATTTCATACAAAAGAAGATGAACATGGAAGAGAAGAAATACGTAATTATCTGACGTTATCAGATATAAAAGAAAGGATAGATATAGAGAATAAATGGGTAAATCTTGAAAGCATAGGAATGGTAGAATATATACGAAAAGTCAATGGAGAAACCAAGGTTGAAACCCGTTATTATATTAGTAGTTTGGCAGGTAATGCGAAATTATTAGGACAATCAGTTCGTGGTCATTGGGGTATAGAGAACTCATTACATTGGGTTTTGGATGTAGCTTTTAGAGAAGATGATTGTCGGATAAGAAAGGATAATGCACCGCAAAACTTTGCAGTTCTTCGTCATATAGCAGTTAATCTTTTAGGGAAAGAAAAAAGCCAAAAACTAGGAATTAAAAGTAAGCAGTTTTGTGCAGGATGGGATGATGAATATTTAGAGAAGATTTTAGAATGTATCTGATAAAAATCAGAAAATATAGACAACCATCAATATCAACAATTTATTTTTCTGTTGATTATGCAATAGAATCTAGATTTTTGATATCCAAACATATAGATATTAATATATAGAATTAAACTAAATAAATTTATGATCACAAATAAATAATTACCCTAAATTTATTCAAGTTTTAGGATATTAATAAAGGAATTAATCAGATTTTGAATAAAATTAGATATTTTTTCCATCTTGATGCACTAATATGATATTTTGTCAAGATAATTTAGATGCGTTTCCCCTG
>JACCEC011121175.1_pt1 | contig 90218 bp, 124 predicted proteins | sample 7450121 | NCBI WGS metagenome assembly JACCEC01 (sample SAMN15323455, study PRJNA562643) | freshwater metagenome | isolation source: river surface water | place: USA:Blue River Watershed | collected 2017-08-18
ATAGCAAAAGGAGTTTTTGCATGCGTGACGCACTCGTCTTTATCGGTAGGTTCCAACCGTTTCACAATGGACACAAAGCGGTCATCGAAGCCGCGCTTGAGCAAGCAAAGGAAGTCGTCGTAGTCGTAGGCTCCAGTTTCGCAGCTCGCAATATTCGAAATCCCTTTACATTCCAAGAACGTAAGGCCATGATTGAAGCTGTGTTTCCGGAAGAAACTGGAAAGGCAAAGTTTCGTGAAAGGTTGAAGCGACTTCACATTGTTCCTGTCTCTGACTTTCCATACGACGACAACAAGTGGGTCAACGCGATCCAGAAGATTGTCGACGAGACTGTTCCCCATGCACAAGATGTCGGCTTGATCGGTCACTCAAAGGATAGCACTAGCTACTACCTGAACATCTTCCCACGTTGGAAGAACCATGTAGAAGTTGAAGACGTTGGCGGTATCAACGCAACGGACATCCGTAACTGCTTGTTCGGTAACTGCGACTTTGCTGCGCTAGACAATATGCCTGACGCTGCACGGGATGCAATGAACAGAGTCATCATCGCAGGTGGAAAGATCGGTGGTTACTGGGATACTTTGTATAGCGAATACCAGATGGTCAAGAAGTACAAGGAAGCTTGGAAAGCTGCGCCTTTCCCGCCGACCTTCATGACCGTTGACGCTGTTGTCGTTCAATCCGGCCACATCCTTCTGGTGAAGCGTGGTGATATGCCTGGCAAAGGACTTTGGGCTCTGCCTGGTGGTTTCCTGAACCAAGACGAGACTATGCTTGATGGTGCTATCCGTGAGCTCAAGGAAGAAACCAAGATCAAGGTTCCTGTTCCTGTTCTGAAAGGTTCCATCAAAGGCTCGAAGACTTTCGACGCTCCGAACCGTTCGTCTCGTGGTCGTACGATCACTCAGGCTTTCCATATCGACCTCGGTGTCGGCGAGTTGCCGAAAGTGAAAGGATCTGACGACGCCGAGAAAGCTTTCTGGGTTCCCTTCAAAGACGTGAAACAAGAAAAAATGTTCGAGGATCACTTCTTTATTATTGACAACTTCCTGAACATCGGTTAAGATAACCACAGGAAAAGGAGTACATCATGGCAAAACAAGAAAACACTTTTAGCGCTGGTGACAAGGTCACGAAGGCTAACGGTAAAAAGGTTCTTACTGTGCAATGGTCGAGTGGCAATTATGTTACCGCGCGGTATGATCACAGCGGGACTACGACTCGCGATCACTACACCGCTTTCAAATACTATGAAGAGGAGGGTCCTGCAGTGACCAAAGACGCAATCTACAAACTGAACCTCGACACTGATCAGACGATCTTCGCGAACTATCGTGGTACCGACAGCGCGGGCAACTGGCTGATGGAACGTATCGGTGACGGTGGTGGCATTATCGTCGTCTCGAAAGAGAAGTGTGAAGAGGTTCTGCCTTACACCTTCAGCGTTCGAATGAATGGCCGTGAGCAACACTTCGTCGGTGAAGCCGGCAAAGTGAAGAAGGGCGACATCCTTCTGTACACCGCAGGCGGTGTCGATAACTTCACCTTCGCGATCGTCAAGAACGTCGACACGAAGCACAAAGGTGCTCGGGTTTGGGAAGGCGTTCGCGTCTTGACCGAAGCTATCTAAATAACCATTGACACTACTGCAGAAATGTGGTAGTGTCAACCTAAGCCCCGAACAGAGAGTTTGGGCATCAACCTAACGATAGAGGAGCTCTATTATGAAAAACGTACTAAATCTAATCTCTGCAATCATCCGCACTGACAGCTACAAGTTTTCTCAGTGGGTGCAATACCCCGCTGGAACGACTCATGTGTCTTCGTACATCGAGTCGCGTGGTGGCGAAGATGAATCCGTCTTCTTCGGTCTTCAAGCTTTCATGAAAGACTACTTGACGACTCCTATCACGATGAAGGATGTCGATCGTGCTGAGAAGATCGTGACCGCGCATGGTCTGCCTTTCAACCGTGAAGGTTGGGAAATCATCGTCAATGAATACAACGGTATGCTTCCTGTCGAGATCGAGGCTGTGCCTGAAGGTACGGTTATGCCAACTCACAACGTTCAGGTGCAGGTGGTAAACACCGATCCTCGTCTGTGGTGGCTGACTTCATATCTTGAGACTGCACTTCTGCGTGGCGTCTGGTACCCTTCGACTGTTGCAACCAAGTCGCGTAAGATGAAGAAGTTCATCAAAGCTGCTCTCGAGAAGACTTCTGACGTTCCTGTCGAAGCTCAGATCAACTTCAAGTTGCATGACTTCGGTGCTCGTGGTGCTTCTTCGAGTGAGACCGCAATCCTTGGTGGTATGGCTCACCTTGTGAACTTCTGGGGAACTGACACCGCTGAAGCCCTTGTCGGTGTTATGGAATACTACAACACTGATGAAGTGGTCGGCTTCTCGATCCCTGCTTCTGAACACTCGACGATCACCTCTTGGGGTCGCGAGAACGAAGTCAAAGCCTTCGAGAACATGATCGACAAGTTCGCTGGCGAAGGCAAACTGTATGCTTGTGTGTCTGACAGCTTCGACATCTACAAAGCATGTTCTGATCTTTGGGGTATTGCTCTGAAAGACAAGATCATCGCTTCGGGTGGCACCTTGGTGGTACGCCCTGACTCTGGTGACGCCACGACTGTTCCGGTCGAAGTCATCGAGATCTTGATGGAGAAGTTTGGTTACACTGTTAACAGCAAAGGCTTCAAAGTTCTTCCTCCGTACATCCGAGTCATTCAGGGTGATGGTATCAACGAGAAGTCTCTGCCCATCATCCTCGACAATCTGATCGCGAAAGGCATCTCTGCCGACAATATCGCTTTCGGTATGGGTGGTGGTCTGCTGCAAGCTTGGAACCGTGATACCCTGAAGTACGCGATGAAAGCTTCGGCTATCAAAGGTGCTGACGGTGAGTGGAGAGGTTTTGCAAAAGACCCGATCACTGACCATGGTAAGAAGTCGAAGCAGGGTCGTCTAGCTCTGGTGAAAGAAGCAGGCTTTGGTGTGGCTGAGTACATCCGCACCGTTCCTGAAGAATACATCACTGAGTTCCAGGCGAAGAACCTGCTGCAGCCGGTGTTCCGTAATGGTGTAATCTTGGTTGAAGATACTTTTGCTAACATCCGCGAACGCGCGAAGGAAGGTGTGTAATGGATCGCATGGAAGAAGCCAGAGCAATGGCAGCAGCCTGGAAGCTCAACGACGAACGCAACAAACGTCTCGCTGAAGAGGCAGAGAAAGAACGAAAGCGCAAAGCCCTCGAGTGGCTTGAGAGCATTCGGTAACGACAGGACGGGGCTTCGGCCCCGTCTCTTTTAGAGGATATGAAATGAGTAACATTTGGCTAATCTCTGACACACACTTTGGTCATGAGAACATCCTGAACTTCATCGACTCTCGCACTGGGCTTAAGGTCCGCCCAGGATTTGCAAACGTTGATGAGATGGACGAGTGTATGGTCGAGAACTGGAACTCTGTCGTCAAGAAGGGCGACAAGGTCTGGCATCTCGGCGACGTCATGTTCGGTGACACTAAGCGCTTCGAGAAGCTATGGCCTAAGCTTAACGGAAGCAAGCGTCTCTGTGTCGGTAACCACGACGACATTCGGTATCTTACGAATGGTGGCTTCTTCCAGAAGGTTCATCTCGAGCGTAAGTTCCGCGATGAGAAACTTCACTTCTCGCATATCCCACTTCATCCTTCACAACACCAGGTTGGTGCACCGGGAAGCAAGAATTTCATGTGCAACATCCACGGACACATTCATGGTAACCCAACGCCAGTTGGTCGCTACATCAATGTCTCGGTCGAGGTGATCAACTATACGCCTGTTGCGTTCGAAGACATCACCGCGCAGGCAAAGGTACTGCTCAAGGAGTTTGCTGACTGATGTCGTGGAACAACGTGATACCTGCAGAACTACTTCTAAAGGCTGCAGAGGCACGAAAAGAAGTAGAGAATCCTAAGGTCGTGGTTCCTGATGAACTCGTGACTGATTGCTTGATTCGTTACGAGTTCGAAGGTCACTACGGCGTCATAGCGGCGCATAAAGATCATCCTGCGTTCGATGAAGTTCGTCGACTTCTCAAAGCCCGTGGCTACATCGACATTCCAGAGTACGCATGCTGGAACGGAGATCGTGTGATCAAGCGTTTCCAGTTCAATGGATTCCAACTCGAAGTAGGTGATACGTTCTACTGTGCTGCAGCTTGGGCGACAAAAATTGCTGTTCGCAACAAAAAAGTGGTTGACATTCCCGAAGGATAGATTATATCTATCTTGTAAGGAAGAAGAGGAATGAAAAAATGCAAGTCTTCGTGTTGCTAGCTCGGTACGACTATGAAGGTGATACCCTTCTCGGTGTGTATGATACCGCTGACGCCGCTTCAGCTGCGTATGAAGATCTTGCTCGGCGCAGCAACGGTGTTCGCTTTGGTGACGAAGTCGTCATCGAGGAAGTCACCATCGGCGCTCCTGCAATGACTCGCTGGTGAGAAATGAAAGATATTCTTACCCTCGAACAGCGAGTCAATCTTCGTAACTCTGCTATCAAAGACATGGAGGCAGGAGTCATCGTTCCTCTCGTCGATGCAGCCTATTACGCATATGGTCTTTGCATCGGCGACTTTCGTGATAACGGTATGGCTACAAAGAACACTTGGCGTACCGGCACAAACTGGACGTGGAATGGCCCAGGTTCCATTTGTCTCAGCGGAGAAGTTCTGAAGCCTGGGCAAGAGTCTCGTGAAATCGAAATGGATTGGAGTTGAACATGGTAACCTTTATCGGAATGTGTGTCGTCGCAGCGCTTATCGGCGTTGGTGTCTATGCACTTCTGACTCGTGTCACTATTCGTAGCTATCGCTATGAAACAGACAAAGACGGAAATGAAACGGTGATCGACGAAAATGAATAAGTCACCTTTCGATCGTCGTCCTCAACGTACTCCTACCTTTGAAAAACCCAAGGAAAATATCATGAACGCACGTACTATCATCGCCGGCACCACTGCAGTCGCGGTTGGCCTCTTCGCACTCGCTATTGTTGGGGGCTCCTTCTACACGATCGACTCTGGTGATCGTGGTGTTCTTCTGCGTAACGGCGCTGTTGTCGGCACGGCCGAACCCGGACTTGGCTTGAAATTGCCGATCGTCGACAGCGTGAAAGAAATCTCGGTTCGTTCGAACGCCCGTGTCTACGAAGATATGATCGTGTTCTCGAAGGACCAGCAGCGAGCGACTCTGACTGTCTCGGTCAACTATCGTCTTCCGCCTGATCAGGTCGAGAAAGTCTACACTGAATACGGTGGCGAAGAAGGGCTCGTCTCGCGTTTGCTTGACCGTCAAGCACTCGAAGCTTCGAAGAACGTCTTCGGTAAGTTCACCGCTGCTACAGCGATCAACGAGTGGGAACGTATCTCGGCTGAGATCCAAACCGCTCTTAAGACCAGTGTCGTCGGTCCCGTGATCATCGAGTCTGTGCAGGTCGAAGGCGCAAAGTTCTCAGAAGACTATGTCGATGCTGTCGCTGATCGTATGAAAGCTGAAGTCGAAGTCGCGAAGGTTCGCCAGAACGCTGAGCGTGAAAAGGTTCAGGCTGAGATCGTCGTGACTCAAGCACAGGCACAAGCTGACGCTCAACTGGCTCAAGCCAAAGCTGCGGCAGAAGCAACTCGTCTTCGTGGTGACGCTGAAGCCGCTGCGATCCGAGCAAAGGCCGACGCTCTTCGCGACAACGCTGGCCTGATCGCGCTGACTCAAGCTGAGCGCTGGGATGGTAAGCTTCCCACGACTATGATCCCGGGTTCGACCGTTCCCTTCATGGACATGGCTCAGCCGAAGTAAGGTTGAGAAAAAAGTGCAGAAAAAGAGCGCCGAAGCGCTCTTTTTTGTTGACATCGCCTGAAGAACTGTATAGAACATAACTATAAGGCAACAACAGGTGACACAATGAAAACCTTCATGATCGTCCTCAACACCGCCATCGTCTGCTACTGCATTCATCTCGCGTCTACCTACGATCCTCTGACCGCGGCAATCAACCGCGTTGTTCTAGAAGTTGTCACCGGCCTGATCTAAGGAGTTCATCATGAAAGTTCGGTTGTCTGAAGTCTTCAAAGTCGAAACCACTCGTCCACTCTCTGCTCTCGACAAAGTGGGCATCGCAGAACTCGCTCAGTACACTCATTTCCAACTCAGTGACTATCCTCTTGCTGCTGCTTGGGAAGCGTTGATGAACGAGTGGAAGTTCGAGTACGACATGCGAGATGACGAGTTCCAGACCATGACCGGTCTGCAGATGTTCTTCAAAGATGGATCTTCTCTCTTCCTTCGGAGCAAATGATGTGCTTTCCTGTCTTTAAGATGGTAGATGGCAAGTGGAAACTTCATGCTGTCTACACCGACTTCGCGAAACTCATGACTGAGTGGGGCGCGAAGTATGATTACCCTGCATTCTGTTGGGAGCCATGGCCTGTCGACAAACCGTTTGATGAAGTGATGTGATATGAACAAGCAACAACTCAAAGAAGCCATCGATGCTGAGAATAAGCGTCATGCAGAAGTCATCAAAGATCTGACTTCGAAACTTCGAGTCATTCAGATGGAAGAAGAGGCTCGAAATCGCGTTGCGTACGAAGATCGCAAGCAACTTCTCGAACGAACCGGCGAGTGGCTAGCCAGCAACAAGATCATTCAGATCGGCGACATCGTCCAAGTGACGGGAAGTAAAGCGGGTAAGTACCGCGAAGTTGTGGCATGCCAAGGTTGGGGTATTGTCGGCACCGTGATTGGTCAGTGTCGCGTTAGGACTGCTGATGGTATTCGACTCGAGTGGCGCAAATACGCAGCTAAGGTCACTGAGCAGGGTTACAACAAGATCACTCACATCTTCCGTGACGGAAAGTTCGTTCCAGTGAAAGATCTGATGGAAGCTGCAGAATAACTATTGACATTCTCTTGTCGATTGCTTATATCTGATCAGTAAGCAAAGGTGATACCATGACCGTCCTCGAAAATCTCAAGTCTAGACACTTCGATCTGAGCGTGCACACGGCTTGGGTTGACGAAGACGAAGGTGTCGCAACGTTTCCTCTCTGGAATCTCTCTGGCCAAATGGTCGGGTTTCAGCAGTATCGTCCTGCCGCTGACAAGAAGAGAGATAACCACCCTCGTGACTCACGATACTTCACATGGCGCAAGGCTAAAGTCGTCGGCGTCTGGGGTCTCGAGTCATGGTCTTTCTCAAACACTCTCTTCGTAACGGAAGGTGTCTTCGATGCTGCTCGACTTACTTCTCTTGGGTACAGTGCTGTCGCTACCCTTAGTAACGACGTTGATGATTCTCTTGCTCGATGGCTTTGGCTGGCGAGACGTACTCGCCCTGTTGTGGCCGTATGTGATAATGACCGCGCTGGTCGTAAGCTTGCTAAGTGTGGTACAACTTATCACGTGATGGAAGACGGCAAGGACATGGGCGAGGCTTCTGATGAATATGTCACTAACTTTTTGAAGGAATACAAATGAAAACTGTACTGACTAGCGAAACCCTCTACAAGCTCGATTCCAAAGGAAAGGTTCGAGTGTGGTACGCTGAGACTGGAACTGACGGGACGCGCTGGGGTCTTCGTTCGGTTGCTGGTCTCGAAGATGGGAAGAAAGTGACGTCTGAATGGACGTTCGTTGAACAGAAGAACGTCGGCCGTTCGAATGAGACTTCGCTCGAAGAGCAAGCAACACTTGAGATGCAGTCTGAAGTGCAGAAGAAGAAAGATCGTGGATACTTCTCTGACTTGAAGAACATCGACACCTTCGACAAGTTCAAGCCCATGCTGGCCGAGAAGTTTGAAGATGTCGAAGTGAACTTCGCTGCCGGCAATGTGTACTCTCAGCCGAAGCTGGATGGCATCCGGTGCATCGCCCGCAAAGACGGGTTGTGGACTCGGTCTGGCAAAGAGATCGTTGCAGTACCGCATATCTGGGAGTCTCTGCAACCGTTCTTTGAGAAGCATCCGAACATGATCCTCGACGGTGAGCTCTACAATCATGAGCTCAAAGACGACTTCAACTCGATCACTTCGATGGTTCGCAAGACCAAGCCGAAAGCAGAAGATCTCGTGAAGTCGAAAGAACTCGTTCAATACCACGTGTACGATGTGATCGTTCTCGATCAACCCGAACTCGAGTTCAGCAAACGTGAGCTGCTTCGCTATGAAGCTCCTCTCGAGTACGTGCGGATCGTACCCACGGTGCACGTGCCCACCCGCACGGGGCTTGACTCTCTGTACGAAGGCTACCTCGAGCATGGATACGAAGGCCAAATGGTTCGTATCGACAAACTGTACGAGAATAAACGTACGAAGAACCTGCTCAAGCGTAAGGAGTTCTTGACTGACGAATTTGAAGTCGTTGAAGTTCTCGAAGGTCAAGGCAATTGGCAGGGATGTGTGAAACACTTCGTCCTTCGGCTCAACTCCGAGAAGACCTTCCAGGCCGGTGTTCGTGGTGATATGGATACCCTTGCTGCGATGTGGAAGAAGCAAGAGAAGCCTGACTGGGTTACTCTGCGTTACTTCACTCCGACTCCTGATGGTGTTCCGCGGTTCCCTGTTGTGATCGACTGGGGCAAAGGTAAGAGGGAAGACTGATGGACGCGTTCTCGCTTTTTGTGATTATTTTGGCTGCGGGCCTCATTTATGTTGGCGTGAGGGGTTGACATTTCATGCCGGATTGCTTATATCTATCTAGTAAGAGAAGGAATCCGGCATGAAAATCGAACACTGGTACGATCGTAGTCTTCGTCTCTGGACTGCACTGTGGCTCGACTCGGAAGGTAATCAGCTCGGCATCGCGCAATACGCAGTTCGTCGAGCTGAACTCAAGCCTCTTCTCGAGCGTATGAAAAACTCTGAACCCCAAGATTATCAGGTGTGATATGGAAACCATCATCTACTACGTCCTCCCCAACGTCATCATGTTCGGCGGGCTCTATGCCCTCGGCAAACTGGTCGAGTTGTACACTTGGAACTTCATCGTCTGGTACTGCGAAAATTATAAGTGAAGGCGCACTTTAGCGGTTGACATTCTCAGTTAGATTGCCTATATCTAACTAGTAACAGAGAGGCACACCATGCACTACAAGTTTCCTGAAATTCGTACGATCGATGACGTTCTTCCGGCCATCGAAGGTCGTCCTGAGTTCGTTGTCGCTGAGCGTGAGTTCGGTACAGTGATCAACTATCTGGTCGCCATGCCCGACACCTTCAAGATGGAAGGTCCTGATGATGTGATGGGTGCCATTCGCCGCGAGTGTCGCGGGTTGATCTTCGGTGAGACCGGGCAGATCATGTCCCGTCCGTATCACAAGTTCTTCAACGTGAACGAGAAGGAAGAGACTCAAGCTCATCGCCTTGATCTGACTCGTGCTCACGCCGTGATGGACAAGCTCGACGGTTCTATGATCCGTCCGATCTGGATGGGTGGTGTTGTTCGTCTCGCGACCAAGATGGGCGTGACCGACATCGCGATGGAAGCTGAACGCTTGATCGATGATGTTCGTTACGATTGGCTCGAAGATATGATGATCGATGGCTTTACGCCGATCTTCGAATATGTCGCTCCGACCAACAAGATCGTGGTCGAATACGCCGAGCCGAAGCTGATCCTGACTGGTGTCCGTGAGACTGTGTCGGGTGAGTATCGTAGCCTGCGTCAGTGGGATGCGCCGTTCGAGTTGGTTCGTACCGACTCTGATGTTCATGACTTCGATGCTTACCTCGCCTTCAAGCGTGGTGAGACGAACCGTGAAGGTGACATCATCCGCTTTGCCGATGGTCACATGGTAAAGGTGAAGAACGATTGGTATGTGCAGATCCACAAGACCAAGGACATCGTTCGCGTTGATCGCAACATCGTTGAGCTCGTCCTGAACGAGACGATCGACGACACTCGGGCTATGCTCGATCCTTCGGACTTGGTTCGTGTCGACAATGTCGAAGCTGCTTTCTGGGAGGCTTTCCGCAACGCTGAAGGTCGACTGGAAGGTCTCGAGATGCTGGCTCGGACGATCTATGGCGCCGACAAGAAGCGCATCGCACTTGAGATGGTGCCGAACCTGATCAACAAGGCCGACGGCGGTTTCATCTTCCGGCTGATCGACGGATGTGTTCTTCGGGACCTGCTGCTCGATCACTGCAAGAAGAACATCGGCTCGACGCCGAAGTACGAAGCCCTGATAGAATGGATGCAGGCATGAACGAGCACGAAGAGCTTCGGCAAAAATACAATACTCTTGCCGAAGCTCATGAAAAACTTCGTGAGAAGTACAGCTCTCTGAGAGATGAGTTCTTCAAGGTGTCACCTTCTTCGCGCTTCTACGACATTGAAGAAGGTGACTTCTGTGCAGAGTGTAATGGTTCTGGCTACAAACTGTACGGATCTACTGCAACTTGGCGAGGTGGCATCGGCGGACAGGCTATGACCACTTCAGTGTGTGATAAGTGCTGGGGTTCTGGATCTAAGTCAAAGCCATGGCCATCGTGGCGTAAGTACGAAGAACTTGAGAGAAAACTGAATGACTCTTCCCGCTAAGATCGATCTGCATGGACTGACCGTGCAGCAAGGTTTCAGTAAGGCGCTGATGTTCATCAAAGTCCATCAGATGGCTGAGTCGAGGCACTGTAAGATCATCACTGGTGTGTCTGGAAGGATGCGTCGGGAGTTTGAGAGTTGGATGGAAAACCCAGTCTTTGCTACCTATGTCGAGTCGATCAAAGAGTTCGACAATCATGGCAGCTTCATCGTCAAGATCAAGAAGAGGAACACCAAATGAAAATCGTATTTGGAGCAACTGAACTCGTGTTCAATGAGACGAAGTCTAAGATTGTCGACGAAACACTCGGCATCATCGAAACCTACAAAGAAGACATCACGAGGCTCAATCAATGGTTGACATCTGAGCAAAGCCGTATTAAGTATGAGTACGAGCGGCGTCAAGCGGCTATTGTAACCACAACTGAAGACGCCCTTCGTAAGCACGCGACTGGAGTTGCAAAATGAATGTACAAGCCGACAAACTCAGTGACTTCATGGCATTCACCTATCTGTTTCGACATTGTCGTCCGAAGCATGACGACTTCTTCGTCTATGAAGTCGACGCTGGCATGCCTACTGACTACAACATCGTCTTGAAAGCGATGAAGGTTGAAGGTGATGCTTTCAGTGGTGATACTGCTGAACTGATCGTCGCCAAAGAATGGGTCCTCGAAAACTTGGAAGAGATTCTCGCAAATGTACCTGATCCTGAAGCTACTGGCACGTAAGATCAAGGCTGTTCGGTTTCGGACGATCTTCGGTCTCGCACTTCTTCATCTCGTCCTCACTTACTTTGGGTTCGCCTATCTCGGCGAAGCTGATCTAACGGCGTCATTCATCAGTTACGCGTACTACTACACCGTGACTGCGTCGACGATCGGCTACGGTGACATGAGCCCTTCGTCTGAGTATGGACAACTCTTCGCAACTCTGTTCCTCATCCCCATCGCAGTCTCGATATTCGCAGCACTCATCACGAAAGCGATCGCAACTATGACCAACGAAATCCAGAAGATCAAGGACGGCTTCGGCGACTTCAGCAACGTCAAGAACCATACAGTCATCGTCGGGTGTATGCCGAAGAAGACTGATCAGCTCATTCGAGAGATTGATCGATCCCAATGCATCGTCGTGACGACTGAGTGCAAGCCAGCAACTGATGTGCAGATCATCAAAGCTGAGTCACTCGCGAACGTATCCGATCTGACTCGTGCTGGTGTGAAGAACGCCCGTCGAGTGGTAGTCATGGGCAAAGATGATCAAGAGACGCTTCTGGCTGCCCTTGCAGTCACCGCTCTCGTGCCGAAAGACCTACATGTCGTCGCTTATCTCGACTCCGCTGAGACGGCTGCTATCCTCGAGGCGAACTGCAAGAACGTCGAGACGGTTACTGACAACTCTGTCGCTCAACTGGCACGATCGCTCGATGATCCGGGTGCTTCTCATGTGATTGGTAACCTCGTCTCGAATGATGATCCCGCTTCTCTTCGATCGACTCCCCTGAACAACACGAACAAGAACAACGTCTGGTATGTCAAGCACCTCGCAGAAAGCATGCTGCGTCAGAACGCGACGCTGATCGGTTATGGCTCGAAAGAGAAGCCGACGATGATCCTTCGCCGTGACGATGTGGTACCCGACGACGCAATTATCTACTACATCGCCGAAAAAGATATTGACATCCGCGCGATTGTGGTATAAGCTGTTCTTGTAACGGAGGAACGTCATGAAATACTTATCAATTGCTCTAGTGTGCTTGACGCTTACGGCGTGCACAATCGAAAATGGTCAAGATGTGACAGAACTGGTCACAGCGGTTTGTCTCGACGGTGTCGAATACTTGTCGATGGGCATGGGCGCAAATGCTGGTCTTCTGGCACCTCGAGTTGATCCCGAAACTCTCACATTCGTGCGCTGCACAGAAAAGGAAAAATGATGTTCGGATGGTTGTTCGGAAAGAAGAAAGTCGAGTCACTGACAAAGGTGGTTCAGAAAACTGAAGTCAGTGGTTCGCGAAATCATGTGGTGCAAACTACGACAGTGGTGAATCAACGAGGTGCAAAAGCATCCGGTGACATCGTCGGTAGAAACAAGTACTCGAGTTATCGTAGCGAGACTTATACCCCTGGGTATAATCCGAATACGGACATGCTAAATCCATCGAACCCGTTTTCTCCACTAAACCCGATGAATCAGCCTCAGCCTGATCCGGAACCGAGGTCGCATAGCCACTCGCACAGTCATTCTCATGACTCAGGTTCTTCGAACTCTTATTCACATTCTCATTCACATGACTCGTCGAGTTCTCATCACAGTCATGATTCTTTGAGTTCTTCGTCTTACGACTCGGGTTCGTCTTCGTCATACTAAGGAAATCGCATGCAGGATGACATTTTTGAAAAATCCACGTGGTTTGTGGTTTTGGTATTAATTGCGCTCATCGTATATGCCATATATTATGGCCTTACACATGTCGACAGCCTCCCTTCACTTGAAGAAATTCAAAATCTTGAAAACGCACTCCCAGACGGTTGTGTCTCACACGACGTTGGGTCATATGGGAAAATCGACAACCTTCTAATCATTGAGTGTAGTGATCGTAAAGTTTCTACGGCATACACATATATGAAAGAAACACATGGCAAATCGACCGAAATTGATCGTGCAGCCGCATTTGTAATTCAGTGAGGAAATCGCATGACTGAACGTAAACTTGCTAGCATTCGGCGTATCGCTGACATTCAACCGATCGAAGGTGCTGATGCCATCGTGGTTGCAACCGTCGACGGCTGGAAAGTCGTCATCAAGAAAGATGAGTTCAAGGCTGGCGATCTTGCACTCTACATCGAAATCGACTCATGGGTTCCACATGAACTCGCTCCGTTCCTGTCGAAAGGCTCTGAACCTCGCGAATACAACGGCGTGAAGGGTGAGCGTCTGCGGACGATCAAACTTCGCGGGCAGGTTTCGCAGGGGCTTCTGCTGAACCTAAACGATGCCGTTGTGTACAAAGCACTGCTCGGCAGCAATGACTGGTATGAAGGCCAAGATCATACCGAGCAACTCGGCATCCAGAAGTGGGAAGCACCTATTCCTGCTCAGCTTCAGGGTCAAGCCGCAGGTACTTTCCCGACTTCGCTGATTCCCAAGACGGATCAAGAGCGGATTCAGAACTGCTTTGGTGAGATCCAAAAGCGGGCCAAGCGGTTTGCTACCGAGAAGGTCTGGAACGCCGAGACTCAGACTCTGGAAGAACATCCGGTCGTCGTGCCGGAAGACTTCGAGGAGCCTACTTACGAAGTCACCATGAAGCTCGATGGCTCGAGCTGCACGATCTTCCGCTGGGAAGGCGAACTTCGTGTGTGCAGTCGAAACCTTGAACTGAAGATCAACGAAGAGAACAAAGACAACACCTTTGTTGCTATGGCTTTGAAGATCGGCGACAAGATTCCAAATGGGTTCGCTTTTCAGGGTGAAGTCATGGGTCCGGGTATTCAAGGAAATCGCGAAGGGCTCACTGAGCATAAGTTCTTCGTGTTTGACGTCTATAGTATTGTCGATGCTCATTATGTCACTCCGGAATATCGTAGGGACAAATGCAGACAACTAAAACTTAATCATGTTCCTGTTCTTGGAACTGACTGGAAAGCACCAAACAGTGTTGAAGAAGGTCTTGCTCTTGCTGAAGGTCCGAGCATCAATCACAAGATCCGTGAAGGTCTTGTTTGGAAGTGCAACGAAGATCCAAGCTTCAGCTTCAAAACTATTTCGAATCTATACCTCTTGAAATCGGAAGCCTAACTCGTATTTTGTTTTTGATCTATATTCATCGGTGTATGGTATACCTAATTTTTCATACACCGATGAATATCTTATGGGTTTGTCAACATCAGCAAAGAAACCTTTTGCTAATCCGTAGTGATTCTCCATTCTTCTAGGATTATCATAAATATTTCCTTTGTGATCAGAGACAGGATTTAATTTTCTTACAGGAAATACTTTTCCTTTTCTCGATTCAGAAAGAGCCTTTTTATGAGTTTCGCTTTTTGGTTTGCCTTTTGTTGCCGCAGAAACTTTAGCGCCATGTCCTGAATGTTTGGGTTTCCGCATTTTTTCTAGTTGTTCTTCTGTGGCTTTTCTGCCTTTCATTACTAAAGAATGACCGGGTCTAGATATACCTTTCAGGCGCTGTCTCTGCTTTTCTTTAAGATTTAAACTTTCATCTGACCATCTTTCTTTGTGCTTCTGGCTAAGTTTTTGTTTGAAATCTATATCGTTCCATCTATTTTTAGAATATTCAGAAAATTTTTCTTTTGTTTCTTTCGTATGAGAATAACCTAAAACTCCATCCTTTACAGTTTCCATCATCAAATTAGCCCATTCATTTGATTCCACTATATTATGGGTTTTAGAATATTCGATAGCAAAATTCGACGCTTCATCTCTATCTTCAAATGTTGCTATAACTTCTGTAGATATATCTGTTCCGTGTGCTTTCAAATGTCTAAGCCAATATTTACCAGAACCAAGATATTTGTACGGGTCTTTTGTTTCTGTTTTCCCAAAGTATTTAAGACCGGTGATATTATGAGTCTTTACGTAAAGGTATATCATGGAAACTCCTGTCGACAATTGTATAAATGTATTTATAATTACACTAATCTCAAATAATTTTTTACTGAAAGGTAATGAGAAAAAATGAAAGACTTTCTCGGAAATACACTTGAGCTTTTTGACGAGGTAGTCTTTACAGCTCCAAAATACCGAATGTTTGCAAAAGGTAAAATTATTGCCTTTACAAAGACTAAAGTTCGTATAGAATATATGAATACGTGGAACCATATGCCGCCTGGCTGGCGCGATGAGTATCTTGCTGAACCATCATTTCTCATTCTATCCAAGAAGTATGAGTGGCCTGATATTTGCCATGATACACACAAAAATGTCAGATCGTCTGACTCTTCATCATATGATATGGTTTGTGAAACGTGTGGTCGGACGGATCACGGACCTGGTTCTTGGGGCGATTTGAGAAAACCTTGTAAAGGAGTGAAATGATGTTTCGTTATAATGCAAATACTGGTGACTTTCCTAAGCTCGGTGACCGAGTTGAAGTAGTGAACTCGGGCCTTGAAGTAGATGGCATTAAAGGTACTATCGGTGGGTGGAATGGCCTCGACTATGTGATCGCTCTCATCGCCCTGGACGAACCTATGGAAGATGGTCGCACTATTGTTGCATGGCCTGTTGTCTGTTTGAAACCAGTCTTGGCAATTCAATCTCTTGTTTCACAGCAAAAGAAAAAATATATTGAGACCTTTGAAAGTATGACGAGCGGCATTACTGATGCTGAAGGTTTTACTCCTTGGTTTGGTGGTGCTAAGCGGCCAGTTTCTGATGATACAATCATTGAAGTAAAAGTAAGAGGCGGTGTAAAGCAGGATATTCATGATGCAAAGTATTGGTATCAAATCCAATGGATGCATCGTGAAGTTGATGATCCTATGAATAAGTGGGATATTGTTGCTTATAAGGTGATAAAATAATGAAAGACGTAGTACTTCTTAAGGGACTGAAGGACCGCATCGGTCATCAATACAAAGAAGAGGACTTGCGTAAAACGGCCGTAGGTAGAACATTGTTCGGTGAACTTGGTGAAGGTATGGGTACGACTATTAACCTAGAACGTGCTTCACATACTATCTCAAATATTCGAATTGTTGACGGTGATCTTGTCGGTGATATTGACTTCCTTAAGACTCCGATGGGTATTATTGCGTCAACATTTGTCGATGAAGGTGTAAATCTCAAGACAAGCATTCGTGCAGTTGGGACGGTAAACAAGGATCTTGTAGTCGAAGATCTGCTGGTCTATGGTTTTGATTTTATATCGGAGAATGTTTAATGAGAGTTCGGAAAAAAGATCCCAAACAATTGGCAGGATACTATCTGGAAAAAGAAGATCTTGTCCTCAACGACAATATCATAACCATAGACATGGATGAGCGCCGAAAGGAAATTCTTTTCGAGTGGGCTTCTGAGCAAGTTGAAGAAATAAATGCAAAGCAAATGAATTATGTTGTTGGTTCTTTATTCACTTATATCATCACACCCACTTCCGTTGGTTCTGAGATTACAGTTCATTGTAAAGGCACTGGTAAGAAACTTGATCTTTCACTTATTGATGGGGAAGAATGGTAATGTGTAACTGTAAAGGTTGGGATATTGCTTTTTATCCAGATGATGAAATTACTATAGAACAACACTTTTGTCGAGTGCTTGACGACTGTGGTCATGCCGACAACACTCTTGATGAAGCAGCAGATCAAGTCGCTGAGGCTTATCTTCGTGAGTATCACTGGTACACGTCGATGAAAGATGAGTACGGTGACGAATGGGATGCTGAACACGCAAAGAAGCTGTACCAAGCTTCATACGAATGGTCAAATCGTACACATGAAAACTACCTCTGGTACGCGCATCCAGAGGAATAAATAGTAAGCCAAATTTGGAGGACTCCATGCGCTTACTATACATTCTCGCTTTCCTGCCATCAGTCGCATTCGCGAATCCGATAGATGATAACTGCCCTCAGCACACGATCTTCGGTGCACCTGTCAGTTCGTTAAGTGAAGGTACTCAGTACATATGCCACACGAACTACGCGATCCACTATCGCTTTGATACAAAGACAGCCGAGTATGTTGTAGAGCATCTTGACTATGCGGACATCACCGGTCCGGCAAAACGCAAAGATGACTTCCGTCCAGATGATCTGATTGCACCAGAACATTCTGCTACGCTCGAAGACTACTCTGGAGAGCCATATGATCGTGGGCATCTTGTGCCAGGTGCAAACAACAAGGCCGATCCTATCACGATGAGTGAAAGCTTCTTCCTGTCGAATATGGTTCCTCAAGTCCCGAACAACAATCGTGGCATCTGGAGAATCCTCGAGGCGAAAGTTCGTGACTGGGCTCTCGAGAATCGTGATCTGTACGTAGTGTCAGGCACGATCTATGAAGACGACTATAAGACTATAGGCGAAGGTAAGGTAGGTGTCCCCACGTACCTCTGGAAGGTGGTCTATGATAGAGCTACAGACTCGACTATTGCTTACCTCATGCCAAACGCCGAGCTTCCAGTCAAGGATCTACCAAAGTACTTGACAGCTGTTGATCACGTCGAAAAACTCACCGGACTCAACATCTTCCCTAAGCTCGATGAGAGCAAAGAAGGTCCAGCAGATCCCGCGGTTTGGACCAACATTGCCAATTGACATTCTGATTCTCATGGTTTAGTATGAAACCATGAAAGGAGACTACATCATGAAAAAAGGCGAACTCCTTAGCAAGATGCTTCACATCGCTACCAATGCTCATCACGGTCAGTTCGATCGTGGCGGAAATCCCTACATCTTGCATCCTATCAAAGTGATGCACTACCTGAAATCTGAAGACGAAGAGCTTCAGTGCATTGCTCTCGGTCATGACGTGATCGAAGACACCAACGTGACGTACAAAGATCTGAAGGAAGCAGGTTTCACCGATCGTATCATCAACGGTATTCGCGCACTGACAAAGGTGCCGGGTCAGACCTATGATGAATACAAAGAAGGTGTCTTTGCCAACGTCGACGCAATGAAAGTCAAATTGGCCGACCTTCGTCACAACACCGATGTCCGTCGGCTCAAAGGTGTCACTGAAAAGGATATTGCTCGCATGGAGAAGTACCATCGGTTCTATTTAGAACTTAGCATGAGACTTTCTCAGCACACCAAAACTTAGTTCTACTTCTAGAAATAAGTCTTTCCCATGGTTAAATCTATGACTAGATAAACTAAGTGGGAAAGACTTTCCAGTTTGTTCTTTAAACCATTTACCAAACACCTTTATACTTGGTTGGTGCTTATATGTAACACAATAGTTGATGTAGTACGCTCTAAATTCTTCGTTAGATATGCCTGAGAATTTTGGGTTGTTGTTGCCGCGGTTGTTCACGCTTGACGATGCTTTCAATGCATTCGATATGTTCTTTTTATGCGTTTCAGATTTAGGTCTTTTGTAGTTGTCAGTATTAGCTTTAGGCTTTCTCAATTTTTCCTTTTGCTCTTCGCTGAGAGGTTCGAATGGTCTGCCTTTTACTGATCCGCCTTTAGCAACTTTCTTTAAGTTGTAGTATCGTTTCCCAAGTTGAGCATCTTCAATTAAGTTCAACCATAACTGTTCTGCTTGCAATAAATCATCTTTGGTTCCATTTACGATTTGAATGATTCGTCTCTTAAATGTAGTAGGTCTTTTATTGTACGCACGCTTAAAATAAGTACCAGAACCAACATATCCATCATCCGGAGATCCGTAATGAGAACCAAGATAAAATCTACTCTTGATAGTATCGTGCCAAATGTAAATAAATCCAGACATGATTCCTCCTTTAAGACTATTTATACGAATGCACGCTTCTACCTCGAGATCACTTTCAAACTTAAGGAACTCGACAAATGAAAACGTTCTACGCAAACCTTATCGCATTTGGTATGATGACTGGAATCTGCTTTGTCGGATTCGGTGCTTTGGCGCTGTTCTTTCCTTTCATCGGCGCATTTATCGCTTGGGACTTAGCACCTCTCACCTTCGGGTGGGCGACTACGTTCCTGTGGATGCGTATAATCTTCGTAGCGTCTGCAATGATCGGTGTATGTTTCATGTGCTCTAAAGAGGGCCAAAGCATGGTAAAGGACCTCGTGAATGGTTAAGACTCGACTGATTGGTGACATCCATGGTGAATGGGAACTCTATCATCAGACCGCAACTGACGCCATCAACTTCGGTGGCTGTGAACGTACGATTCAAGTCGGCGACTTTGGTGTAGGCTTCTCTGGCCCGTATTGGCACGATCGTGCTGATGAGTTCCATTGGGATGGCACCCACCGATTCATTCGTGGCAATCACGACAAGCCTGAGAAGTGCAAGGAGATGGCCGGATGGATCAAGGATGGACTCATCGAGAATGATGTCATGTTCATTGGTGGAGCTTGGTCTATCGATCAGGCATTCCGCACTGAAGGTGTCTCTTGGTGGGCTGATGAAGAGCTGACGATCGAAGAGTTCTATCGTCTGATCGACGTCTATGAACAGGTGAAGCCGAGAGTCATGATCACTCATGACTGCCCGGGCGATGTGAGCACTGAGATGTTCATTCAATCTGGCCTTGCGTTGTTCAAAGGAAACGCCAAGTCGATTCCTACTCGCACGAGCATAGCCTTCAATACGATGTTGGCGATTCATCAGCCAGAAGAGTGGTACTTTGGTCACTGGCACCACACCATGCAGTATAAGTACGGCAGGACAATGTTCCATTGTCTGGGTATTCATGATTACGTGGATGTAGATCTATGACTACGGCAATTCTCGCATGTGCTCACGCGTTTAGCAACAACAAGAACTTTCAACCTTCGTTGCTTTACCTTGGCACATTTCTTATTGACATGAACCTCGCAGAGGCTTTGATCAAATGGTTGGTGTGATAGACTCATTTAGCGGGCCATACCGCTTTTTGTCAAACTTCTGGCTTGCTTCGGTGACATATGAGGGTATCACCTACCCTTCATCGGAGCATGCCTATCAAGCTGCGAAGTCCTTGAACAAGGACATTCGCGAGGCGTTTTCTGAGATCAGTTCACCTGCTGAAATCAAGCGTCTTGGGCAAACCATCACGATTCGTCCGGACTGGGAAGACGTTAAGATCAATGTGATGCGAGACATCGTCACTGCGAAGTTCGAACAGAACGATTACCTGATGCGGTTGCTCATGGAAACAAAGGGTTGTCACCTCATTGAAGGAAACACGTGGGGTGATCGCTTCTGGGGCGAGTGCCCTATCGGAAACGGAAGAAACGAACTCGGAAAGATTCTCATGGGAATCCGAGACGACATCATGAGGATTAGTGAAGATGAATGATAATCATGTAGAATACAGCCCTTTCGCTGAATGTGAAGCATACCTGTCTGAACATGGCACTGGGGCAGGTATTCGTTCAAAGTATTGGGCAATTAGCATGCCGAACGAAGCAGTTGCAAATCGAGTGGCAGAGATCATTCGTGCTGCGTATCAGTCTGGCGTTGAAGACAACCAAGAAGCAATGCGAAAAGCACTCGGCCTAAGCGAGTTCAAGCAATCGTTCTGATCTAAAATAATTTGCACAAAGTGCATTTTGTTGGTTGACATTTGCTGCCAAATTGCTTATATCTAACTAGTAAGAAAGGAGAAAAGCAGATGTACACCCTCACCATCGGTCGTCGCTTCAAAGGTGAAGTTGCTTCGTTCGAAGAAGCTTCGAACGTTTACTCGAACCTTCGTGACGAATCCTACGAAGGTGCATCGACTTTCCCCTTTGGCAAGATCAAACTCGGCTCGAAGATCGTTGCTGAAATCTCGTACAATGGCTATGTCTGGGAGAAGTGACCATGGCTATCACGAAAGAAGAGATCATCACTAAGTACGTCGGACCTGAACCTGAGTCCGAACCCGGATCCACGACGTGGATCGCCTTTCCAAACGGGTTCAAGGAACACGGCGTGTACGGCTACGGCCACACTGAACAAGAAGCGATCGACGACCTGATCGACCTTCTCAGCATTTTTTGAGGATTACATGACACCAACTCTTTACTGCCTCATGCGTGAGGACCTTCAAGACCTGAACCCTGGCAAAGCGATGGCTCAGGCCATGCACGCTCAGGCCGACTTCGATCAATGGGTCGATGACAAACTCATGAGCATGCCCGAGTACAAACCGTACCTCGCGGAATGGAAAGAAGATCGTTCATTTGGTCGCACTCTTGTGCTTGAGTGCACTCTTGAAGTGATCACTTCTATCGCGGTTTTGACGCTCGGCACTGACCATCCGCTCGGTGTGACGGTCGATCCGACGTATCCTTGGCGCAACTTCTATGGTAAGGTGTTCCTTACGCCTGAAGTTACTTGCGCTTGGCTGTTTGCTTGTGATCTGACTCCGGCAGACGTTCTGGAAGAAATCCGTAAACTCTCTCTGCATAGGTGAAAACATATGGTCCTTTATTCCTCTCATGATTCAAGGTGGTCTCTTTGGCTTCGTTGCCGGTCGGGCATTTGAAGACCCGGTAACGTTCTTCTCTCTGTGTGTCGTAAACTCTGTCCTTGTTGTAGCATATGGAGCATTCAAAGTTGCTGAGCGTTGAAGAAAGGCTTGCTGTCGCTGAAGAAAAGCTACGGCGACTCGAAAAAGTAGAGCTTCAACTGAAGCGTACTCAAGATGCGCTCATGCATCTTGCAGGCGTCTACGATCGTAACTTCGCGATCCTCTCTGGTCGTGTCAGCCAGAAGTCTGACGGGTTCTTGAACGACCTCTTCAATTGGTAAGAAAAACGGTTGACACCAGCGTAAAGTTGGTGTATAACTTCTATATGATGAACAACGCGAGATCGTGATGAAACGAGTTCCTACACAAGAACGTCCTGACTGGATGTCTGCTGCTGAAGAGATCGGGTTCAATTTCCATACGATGTACGGTGAGCCTTACTGGGACGAGAAGTCCATGTATCAGTTCACGCTCGAGCAAGTCGAGAACGACATCGAAGACCCGAGCACTGAACTTCATGAGATGTGCCGGCAAGCTGTTGATGAGATCGTCGACAACGAACGCCTCATGACGAAGATGGGTATCCCATCGAACATGATGGACTTTGTTCGAAACTCGTGGAAGCGTGACGAACAAGAACTGTACGGTCGTTTCGACCTTGCATATGATGGCAGGGGTCCGGCAAAGATGCTCGAGTATAACGCCGACACTCCGACGTCTCTCTTCGAAGCCGGCAACTTCCAATGGACTTGGCTTGAAGAGAAGATCAAGCTTGGGCATCTTCCCGAGAACTCTGATCAGTTCAATCGCATCTACGATGCGCTGGTCGAACGTTTCCAAGAGATGTTTCTTCCCAACGAGAATGTCCACTTCACCTCTGTCGGCGGTATCGACAACCTCGAAGACTATGGCACTGTCGAGACGATGGGTTGGGCTGCATCTGATGCTGGGCTGATTCCGCACTACACCAAACTGGAAGACATTGGCTTGTCTGATGCAGGGCAGTTCGTCGACGACCAAAGTCGAGTGATTGGTTCTCTGTTCAAGCTCTATCCTTGGGAAGATATGCTTCGTGATGAGTACGCGGTCAATTTGGCTTCGTCTCGTTGCCGAATGCTAGAGCCGGCTTGGAAAGCCGTAGTGTCTAACAAGGGCATCCTTCCTGTTCTTTGGAAGATGTTCCCGGGACACAAGAACTTGCTGCCTGCTTACTGGGCAGATGAAAGCCACAAGCTGACGAACTATGTGACGAAGCCGATCTTCTCTCGTGAAGGTGCATCGATCACGATCGTCGAGAATGGCAAAACAACCGAGTCATCGACCAATCGTGAGTATGATCACAACTCGATGATCATTCAAGAATACTGTGCGCTCCCTGTCTTTGATGGCTACCGGCCTATCATTGGTTCGTGGATTGTTGGGCGCACTTGTGTAGGTATGGGTATTCGCGAGGATCAAAGTCGCATTACTCAAGACCTCTCGCGCTTCAAACCCCACTTTATCATGAACTAAGGATGAAAACCATGAAACGTTCCTCGAATATGAAAGCCCTCACCATTGGTCTTTTGACCGTCTCTGCCTTTGCTCTGGCTGCGTGCCAGCAAGAAGAAGCAACGGCCTTCAGTTTCACTAACGTCGAGCAGTGCATCTCTGCTTCTCGTAGTGTTGACGCGGGCTTTACTGCTCAAGAGTGCCGCGATGGTTTTGCAGCAGCGCAGCAATCGTACGCCGAGACTGCACCGAAATATGCCAATGAAAACGTCTGTGAGTCTGAGCACGGGGAAAATTCCTGTACTGTTGTGCAGGGTAGTGATGGTGGCTCGGTTTTCGTTCCGCTCATGATGGGCTACATGATGGGTTCAATGATGGCCGACAATGACTCCAAGCGTCGGTCGTACACCTACGTCCCGATGTACTCGGTTAAGGGTGGTGGCTATGGTACGTCGACTGGCTTTTATGCGTCGAGCCTTGGTACTAAGAGCCAAATGTCGACGTCGACTTTCTACGCAAAGCCGGCTTCGACCGTGAAAGCTGCTCCGATGACTTCGGTCTCTGTTGCTTCCAAAGGTGGCTTTGGTGGCGCTAAAGCTGGAGGCTTCGGCGGCTAATGCTACATTGTGTCATGATCGTCGGCCAGATCTTTCTGGTCGGCGGAAACGAAGTCCCAGTGAACTTCAATGCATACTCGCACTTCAGTGTAGAAACAAGTTGGGATGAATACTACATCGTAGCACATGAGTACGATGGTGGTAGCGATCGTTACAAAGTAGAAGGCGAAATCAACAACCAGATGATTCCTTCTATCTTGAATCATTGCGCTGCGACTGCACAAAACGGTTGACATTACGAGAGGATAGTGATAGTCTGATCATGTAAGCAAGGAGCGAATCATGAAGTACTTCACTATCCTCTCGTTTGTTGTATTGTCCGCATGTGCAAGCACCGGTATCCCTGTCGAAGAAGATCGTATTCTGCAACTCGAGTATATGCAAAGCGTCAGTGAACGCAAAGCTTTCCGCCCTGAAGTGTATGCTGAACCTGAGTTCGAAGCTGATTGCATCGAATATCAGATGGAAGAATGCTACAACTAACAGTTGACATCCTCTTTGTAGTGGTGTAGACTGTATATATGAACAAGGTGAACAACATGAGATACTTCAAAGTCGGCGGGTTTGTCCGCGATTACCTGCTGGGTCTGCGTTCTCAGGACGTAGACTACGTTGTCACCGGTGCCACTGAGGCTGAGCTGATGGCTTCTCCTCCGTTCTACATCAAGTCATTCACCAAAGTCGGTGCTGAGTTTCCAGTGTACCTGAGTGATCAAGGTGATGAATGGGCTCTGGCTCGGCGTGAGCGTAAGAACGGCGAGGGTTACCATGGCTTCGAGGTTGAGTTTGGACCCGAAGTCACGATCGAAGAAGATCTGTCTCGTCGTGATCTGACGATCAACGCAATGGCGATAGAGTGCTTCAACGACGGTAAGACTCGTCTGCTGGATGTGATCGATCCGTTCAATGGTCGTCAAGACATCGAGGACAAAGTGCTGCGGCATACTTCTGACGCTTTCGTTGAAGACCCTGTTCGGGTTCTGCGACTGGCTCGCTTCCGTGCTCGTCTGGGTGCGGACTGGACTGTTGCTCCAGAGACCGTTGCTCTGGTTTCTTCGATGGCGAAGAAAGGTGTTCTGAACGAACTGACCGCTGAGCGTGTTTGGAAGGAACTGAGCCGGGCACTGATGGAAGCTCATCCTCGACTGTTCTTCGATACTCTGCTGGAATGTGATGCTCTGCATGTTCTGTTCCCTGAAGTGTATCGCCTGAAGACCGCGCTGGAAGCTCGCCGTTGGCACCCTGAAGGTGATGCTTACGAGCACACCATGCTGGTTCTGACTCAAGCCGCACTGAACGACGGTGACCTGGAAGCCCGTATGGCTGCTCTGGTTCACGACTTCGGTAAGGGTCTGACTCCTCGTGATCAACTGCCCAAGCACTATGGGCACGAGATGACCGGCGTCAAGGTTGCTCAAGACTTCTGCAACCGTCTGACTGCACCGGCGAAGATGCGGGATCGGGTGATGAAGACCACTCGGTACCACATGCACATGCACAAGCTGGACACTCTGAACCCGAAGACTTGGGTTCACATGTTTGAAGACATGGATGCTTTCCGTGATCCTCAAGTTGTCGAGCTGCTGTGGATGGTTGGTGTGTTCGACGAGCGCGGTCGTCTGGGTAGCGAGATGAACGATGTCCAAAGCCTGTACAAGGTGATGGATGTGTTCAAGCGAGTCGCTGCAGTGAAGTTCGCGGACGTCTTCCCGAATGGTGAGACTAACCCGACGAAGATCAAGGACGGTATGTTCAAAGCTCGTGTTCGGGCAGTGAAAGGATGAAAAAGATCTGCCCGAACACCTTTGCCCACGTCGGTAAGTCGTGTGGTGAAAACTGTACGTGTTTCAAAGGAAAACAGAAATGACTGTAATTGAAAAACTGAAAGTCGAGTCGATCAACTTGCGAAAGACTCGAAACCCTGTTGCCGCATCTATCGTTTTCGCTTTGAGCGAGATCGAGAAGTTCGGTAAGAACAACGGCAATCGTGCTACGACTGAAGATGAAGCCATCAAAGTGATTCAGAAGTTGATCGCTACGATTGATGAGAACCTGAAGCTCAACATCGATGATGGCCGCAAGATTGCTCTGAACTTTGAGCGTAATATCCTTGCCGGTGTTCTGCCTCAGATGGCGTCTGATCAAGAAATCGCCACGTTTCTTAGCGTGTTCATGACCAGTCGCACCAAGATGGGTCCTGTTCCAAAGAAAGGCGAAATCATGAAAGCTCTTCGTGATCAATTTGGTGCCCTCGTCGACATGAAGCGAGCAGGCGAAATCGTAACCGATGTGTATGGGATCTGAAAATGACTCACATTCTTAAGTATATCTCCATGGCCATGATCGTTGCAAACCCAATCATGGCATTCTTGGTAATCTATGGTGGAGGTTCTTGGCTATCTGCTGTGAACTTCGTCATCTTGACGATCACTTGGGTAATCATCTATCGCGGTAACGTCGAGCTGATTGAAACTGAAAAACTGCGCAATGCAAGGATTAAGGAGATGATGGATGACTATCGTAGTTAAAGCCCCGAACCCAGTACCATATGAAGGGAAGACCACGATCTTCCTCGGTGGTTCTATTGACATGGGTGCTGCTGAAGACTGGCAAGATTGTTTGGCGAAAGACCTCTCAAAGTATGGTGACGAGTTGGTGTTGATCAATCCTCGTCGTGATGACTGGGATTCTTCCTGGAAACAAGACCCTACGCCAAGAACTGAGTTCTATGAACAAGTCTCTTGGGAACTCTATCACCAAGAGAATGCTGATGCTCTGGTGTACTACTTTGCGAAAGACTCGAAGTCGCCTGTTACTCTGCTCGAGCTCGGTCTCTTCGGTGCTGCTGATAAAACCATCGTGTGTTGCCCGAAAGAGTTCTATCGTTACGGCAACGTCAAGATTGTCTGTGATCGATACATGATTCATATGGTCGAAACGTACGAAGATATGGTGAAGTGTATCACTGATGCGATCGACGAAGAGTTGACAGACTAACGTACTTGTGATAGACTAGATAAATATACGCCGAAAGGCATAACATTCAAGGAGTGAATATAGAATGGCTAAGAAGGGTGGCAAGTCGAAGGGGTTTATCTCGCAGGGCAAGCACAGCAACGTAGATCGGAAGATCTCGAATGCGATGCGCACCGAGTATCTTCAGTCCAGCGAACGTCTGGCGAATCAGCTTCGGGCTCTGTCGAAAGGTAAGGACGTTGTCATGACCGTTCCGAACCCGAACAAAGAGCAGACGAACAAGAAGTTCATCAAGGTTCGCGTGTCGGGTAAAGAGTTCGTCGCTCGTCTGAAAGACAACTCCCGCATCCAAAAGAAGGCTGACGCTGAATGATCACCATTTATGGCACTACTACCTGCAAGTGGTGTAAAGCTGCAGTTTCCCTGGCTGAGGCCAGGGAACTTAACTACGAGTATCGCCTCATTGATGAGAACGAACAGTTCTACCTTGAGCTGAAGGCCTTGAAGCCAGAAGCGAAGACTGTACCTCAGATCTGGTGGGATAACCGTTACATTGGCGGGTACACTGACTTTGCGGCTGAAGTGGAAAACACTGTTGGAGGATTTGGTGATGGCAAGATCTAATGTGATCGATCTTCTGAAAGAAGAAGTGGTTGACATTGAGTTTCGTAAGCTGAGTGGTGATGTTCGAGTCATGACTTGTACACTTAAACCGGATATTCTACCGACTGCAAAGACGGAAGATCCGCTCAGCCAAAAGAAGGTTCGTGAGATCAACCCTGACGTCTGTGCGGTGTTTGATACGATCAATCAAGGTTGGCGATCATTCCGTTGGGATCGCGTAATCTCTGTGAACGGAGAAGCATACAGTGACTAAAGCCCCTCGTGGCGGAACTGAACTCATGGCCGATCGGATCAACTCCCTTCGGCCTGAGTTACTTTCGCATTTTCAAATCATTCACTCTCGTGTTCGTGAGCTTGATCCAAACAAGAAGAAGATCTATGTTCTGCATGATCTGCCCGGTGATCCCGAGGCGGAGCATCTTCGTAACGGCGGGTGGAAGCGCTTTGACAAGCTGGTTTTTGTCAGTCACTGGCAACAGCAGATGTTCAATGCGTATCTTGGCGTTCCGTTCTCAGCAGGCGTCGTGTTGAAGAATGCGATCGAGCCGTTTGGCTTCTCAGCTATCGAGAAACCTAAAGATAAAGTTCGCCTGATGTACTTCTCAACCCCTCATCGTGGTCTTGAACTTTTGTATCCAGCATTTGATCAATTGTACAAGAAGTACCATGATCAGATTGAGCTCAACGTCTTCTCTTCGTTCGATCTTTATGGTTGGGATGCCCGTGACAAACCATACGAGCAACTGTTCGAAAATCTTAAGGCTCATCCCGGGATCAACTACTCGAAGTCTGTTTCAAACGAAGTGATTCGCGAAGAACTTAAGCGATCCCACATCCTTGCGTATCCTTCGATTTGGCAAGAGACGTCATGTTTAGTGTTGATTGAAGCGATGTGTGCAGGTCTAATATGCGTACACTCATCACTTGCTGCACTCCCTGAGACTGCTATGGGTTGCACGTACATGTATGGTTACACTGAAGACCCACGAGAACACTACTCTCGATTCATCCAGACCCTCGATGAAGCCATCGACGATACACTAATGGGTGATACTGTCTCTGACGATCGTGTCGAGTTCCTCAATGTTACGTATTCTTGGGACTACCGTAAGTATGAGTGGGATCAACTATTGACATCTATGTTGTGATGGATTATATTCCACTCAAAGGAGTACACTATGGCAAGTCTTAAGAGCATCACGGCCAAGAAAAAGAAGGTCGAAGCAAAGCCCGTTCCGCAGCGCAAGTCCGGAGCGGCAAAAGTCCTCGAGGAAAAGCATATTGGTGCTGAGGTCACTACTTGGGTAAACATCCCCGAAGACAAACTGGAGATGACGGTATACACTAACCTTCGCAACTACAACTACTTCAATGACCACAAAGATGCGTTCAAGTGGGCTGAAGCTTGGGTCAAGAAGAATCGTACCCAAGACTTGGCTGACTTTAAAGCATCTGAAGAATGGCGAGTGAATACTACCCTTGGCGGTCTGTGCAAGATGCACATGGCTGGTGCACCGTTCAACGAAAAACGGATGGCATGGATCAACGCAGGGATCGACGCAGCAGTTGAAGCTGGTAAGGCGAATCGCAAGGCACAAGCTTCAACTTCTAATAAGCCGACAAAGACCGCTGCTGATGTCCTTGCTGAAAAGATTCATGACTTCATCGCAGAAGTAGAATCAGTCGTCGACACCTACACCACGTCGTACGACGAAACCTATTCGGTCTACAACGAACTGAAGAAGATCAATGCGCCTAAGCCACTCGCTCAGCGTGTTTACGACTACTACAAGCCACTATATGACGAGATCGAAGAACTCGTGACGAAGAAGACTCCTGATCTGGTTGAAGGTTACAAACACCTGAAGACTACGAAGGATAAGAAGGACTACATGGCGTTCATCAAGAACATCATCGACGACTGTCAGAAGTTCATGAATGCTTCGACTGCTGCAAAGGTTCGTGCGCCTAAACAACCTCGAGCAAAGAAGAAAGTGCCTGTCGAAAAGCTCGTCTCGAAGGTCAAGTATCAGAAAGATAGCGCCGAGTATAAGTTGACGTCGGTTGATCCAGCGAACATCATCGGGGCTTCTGAGGTGTATCTTTTCAACACGAAGTATCGTCATCTGATTCAACTCGTAGCTGCCTCTCCTGAAGGATTTGGTATCAAGGGTACAACCATTACAAACCTGAAAGAAGAAGCATGTTTGAAGAAGACTCTTCGTAAACCTGAAGAACTTCTGATAGAGATTGGCAAGACCGCCAAGGCACGAGTCAATCGTGTGTTTACCGAGATCAAGACTAAGTCTGCTGCAGCAAATGGCCGCATTAATGAAGAAACAATCATCTTGAAGGTGTTCAAGTAGTTGACACCTGCAGAACTCTGATATATAGTTGTAGTATACCCAAATTGATAGGAGTTCAACATGGCCATTCTGGTCGATCTTAACCAGGTCATGATTGCGAACCTCATGGTTCAAATCGGCAATCATCACAATGCAGAAGTTGACGAAAACATGATTCGTCACATGGTTCTCAACTCGATCCGCTTCAACCGTATGAAGTTCAAAGAAGAGTTCGGTGAACTGATCATCTGTGCTGACGACAAGAACTACTGGCGTCGGGCACAGTTCCCTTACTACAAAGCTGCTCGTCGCAAGAACCGCGAGGAGTCTGAGCTTGACTGGACCTCGATCTTCAACGCACTGAACAAGGTTCGTCAAGAACTCAAGGATGTGTTCCCGTACAAAGTCATTCAGATCGATGGTGCTGAGGCTGACGACATCATCGGCACGATCGTTCACCATGAAGGCCGTGAGCTCAACACCGGCGAGAAGTTCCTCATCTTGTCGGGTGACAAAGACTACATCCAGCTTCACAAGTACGCTAACATCAAGCAGTACAACCCGGTGCTCAAGAAGTGGGTTACTCACTCGAACCCGGAGCAATACCTCTTCGAACACATCATCAAAGGCGATGCTGGCGACGGCATTCCCAACATCCTGTCTCCTGACAACTCGTTCGTTATGAACATTCGCCAAAAGCCCGTCACCAAAAAGCGTCTGGAAGAGTGGATCGATATAAATAAGATGAGTTCAGAAGTCAAGCGCAACTATTTGCGAAATAAGTCTTTGATCGACTTGTCTCAAGTTCCAGAAAACATCAAGCAAAGCATTCTCGATGCATACAACGCAGAGAATACCAAGGATCGCTCGCAACTCCTGAACTTCTTCATCAAAAATCGATTGAAATTGCTCACTGAATCACTGGGTGAGTTCTAAGGAGTATAAATGACCCGATCAATATCAGAAGTCGTGAGTAAAGCATGTGAACTAAGCTCCCGAGAAGAAAAGGTCGCGTGGTTACGGGCTAACAACACACAGCCGCTGAGAACCATTCTGACCGTTATGTATGACCGCGAGAAGTACCAGTGGAATATTCCAAACACGTCTATTCCACCGTACACACCATCACCACACGTTGAATCACATGGTATGCTGCACCGTCAAGCACGAAAGCTTCGGTACTTCATCAAGGGATTCGATGGTGATGGGCTACATCAGTACCGTAGAGAGTTCCTGTTCATTGAGATGCTAGAGAGCATCGACAAAGAAGACGCCAAGTTGATGGAACTTGCGCTTTTGCAGACGCCACCAGAAGGTCTTCCAGCAGATGTACTAAATGAAGCGCTTGGGCTTCAACTCCCTTTACTCCAAGCACAACCAGAAAACGTAACTCAACCAAAGAAGCGTGGCAGAAAACCAAAAAATGGCTAAGAAGCATAAGAATTTCAACGAGTGGCAAGAAGACGAGTGGGGAACTGTAGAGGATTACCGTAAGGACGGTAAGCGGTACAACCCGAAGAAAGAAGCTGTAAAGCAACAGCGGTCTCAACGCTCGAGCCAGAAGAACAAATTCTTTGATCCAGATGAGTGACCACGGTTGACATTCTCTGAAAAGTGATTATATTGGTAGTGTAAGCAGAGAAAGTAGAAAATGAAACTGTCAGAAAAACTAATCCTAGTCGACGCAGATGGAGTTCTGCTCGACTGGTTTCATTCATTCGCCGAGTGGATGAAGTTCCATGGGTACCCCATCGTCATGAACGATGAGTATCAGATTGAGAAGACCTTCGACATCCCCAAAGAAAAGGCCAAGGCACTTGCTCGGCACTTCAACGAGAGCGCTCGAATCGAGTATCTTCCGCCTTTCCGTGATGCCATCAAGTACGTAAAAAAGCTCCACGAAGAGCATGGATACGTCTTCCACTGTATCACCTCCCTGAGCACTGATCCGTACGCCGGAGATCTTCGTCGAAAGAACATTCGTCGACTCTTTGGTGAGACCGCTTTCGAGAAGATCATCTGCCTTGACACCGGTGCAGACAAGGACGAAGCGCTTTCTGAGTACAAGGACTCGGGTTGTTTCTGGGTTGAAGACAAGTATGAAAATGCCCTCGCAGGACTGAATGCCGGTCTGAGCCCCTTTCTGCTCGAACACGGGCACAACAAGGGTAAACATCATCCCGACATCAATCGAGTGCAAAATTGGCGCCACATCTACGAGCTGATCACGTAAGATAGATAAATATCTTTGTGGTAGTGAACAGGGACCCTATCATGGGTCCTTTTTTATTGGAGAAGATATGCCCACGTACACTTTCCGAAATGAAGAAACTGACGAAGAGTTCACGACTATCATGTCGCTGAGCGAGAGAGAAGAGTTTCTCAAGAACAACCCAAACATCAAACAGTGTCTAGCCACACCGGCGTTTGCTGACCCGGTGCGTATGGGCGTGCGCAAAATTGACCGTAGCTTCAATGATGTCCTGATCAAAGCTAAGTCGTCGCACAAGCATTCGACTATCGACACTCTATAATACAAGGACTCCTAATGCCTCTGCACCAACAACCAAGAATGACTAAGAAGCAGAAAAGACTAAACCGCCAGCAAGGAGATGAAACTACAAACGAACAGCGTCAGCCATTTACAATGAATAGTGACATTAAGCCGATGACTGAGAATCAGCGTATCGCCTTTGATCACTGGGACGATGGCTATAACATGATGCTGCATGGTATCGCTGGTACCGGTAAGACTTTCCTAGGCTTGTATTTTGCGCTCAAAGAAGTCGTTACATCAAACTCAAAATACAAGAAGGTCTACATCATTAGATCGACCGTATCTACTCGAGATCAAGGCTTCCTTCCTGGTTCGCTTAAAGAAAAGGCAAAGGTATTCGAATCACCATACGTTCCAATCTGCAGTAAGTTGTTTGGCCGCGGAGATGCGTATGAGATCCTGAAGGGCAAAGGATTCGTTGAGTTTATTACCACTTCGTATCTTCGCGGCGAGACTTTCGACGATTGCATTCTACTCGTTGACGAAGTACAAAACATGGGTGATGGTGAACTTCATACTGTTATGACTCGTGTTGGTGAGAACTGCAGAATCATCTTCTGTGGTGACGTCAAACAGGATGACCTTACTTCTGAACGCAAGAAGGAACTCTCTGGTCTACGTGACTTTATGAAGATTCTTCATCGCATGAAAGAGTTCGAGTTCGTCGACTTCAAGGCAGAAGACATCGTTCGGTCGAAGTTGGTGAAGTCATACATCATCGAGAGAGATAGGCTAGGACTCTGATGGCAGAAGTAGTAAGCATATCAACAGTCAAAGAAGATGAGTACGGTGAACCATATATAGAATTCAACGCAGCACTCATGAAGCAAATGGGTTGGGATGATCACACACTTCTGGAATGGGAAATCATGGGTAACATGGCAGTCATAAGGAAGAAAGAAAATGCCGGCAGTAGCTCTCAGTGAAGGTCAAAGTCAAGTAGTATGCACAGATGGTGCGCAAGGTTCTCAGTGTGCATCTGATCCTCCAAAATGGCATTGGGATGTGGGCACGACTCAAACATCTGATGCTGCAACAGTTACTACCGTTTTCGTCAATGGGTATCCACCAGTAGTGTTTGGTGATGCCATGGCTGCCCATCCGTGGGGAGATCCATGCACTCCCGCTCCGATAAATCATGCCCCGACACTTAATACGGTCATAGGTTCTCCGAACGTATATATCGGAGGAAAACTTGTCGCTCGAATAGGTGACAAGTATAACAGCGAATCATTCGATCACACAATATCGACTGGTTCTTCAACAGTGTTCATAGGATAATCATGCTAGGGTTCAAAGACTTTATGGAAAAGGCACCTACTAGAAAGTACGTAGCGGTTCAATATGATGAAGCAACTCAGCGCAAGTTAAGAGCTTGGGCTGAGGAGAATGGATTCGACCTGTCGACGAAGTATGATGGTACGAAGCAAGATCCAAAGGACTTTGACTTCCACACAACGATCTTCTTCACCACAACTGAGCATCAGATACCAAACCACACGAAGGTGATTGCGCCGAGTGGCAGCGCAAAAGTTGTTGACATTATGATGCTTGGTGTTAATAATGACATACCAGTCTTGAAGATCGAGTCGCCTATGGTACTTCGCATCCGTAAGCACTACGCAGAGACGTATGGCATGAAAGATCAGTGGCCAGAATACAAGCCACACGTCTCAGTGTCTTACTCGAAAGATCTTCCTGATATGAACAAGGTGAAACTTCCAACGTTTGAACTGACGTTCAACGAGATTAAGGTAGATGATGGAGCAGAAGTATAAACTGAATCTAGACATCAGTCTAAAAGTCGGTGAGAAGACGCTATATGTTATCGAAGCAGTTCGTGACTTCGGTGATGTGCGCGCTGGAGACCTTGGCGGATTCGTTGAAGATGAAAACAACCTTTCACATGAAGGTGACTGCTGGATCTACGACGCAGCCATGGCATATGGGAAAGGCCGTGTCAATCGCAACGCAAAGATCAAAGATCAGGCTCGCGTCTATGACTACGCAACCGTATCTGACAACGCTGTGGTGTCAGGATGCACCGAAGTATTTCAGCGCGCCGTAGTCTATGGAGAAGCCGAAATAGAAGGCCAGTGCATGGTATACGGAAACGCTCAAGTGTTTGGCCAAGCCCAAATTCGCGGTAACGTAAAGGTGCATGACGATGCATGGGTTTATGGCGATGTGGCGATCACTGGGTATGCAAATGTCACGCGTAAGTGTACGCAGGCGCCGATCGTACTCAACGGGTTTACATATGGTGTAACGATCATGGACGATCACATGAGCATCGATTGTCAGACTAAGACATTTGATGAGTGGAGAGCTGTCACCGCTGAAGAAGCCTTTGCTATGAGAGGAACCGAATCGCTCGAGTTCTTTAACGATACCGCTAAAACGTTGCACTTTTTGATGGATACTCATAGAAAGAAAACCACTAATGTTTAAACATGTAGACCACAGAATCATCCTTGAGCCGCCCGGTTGTGATACCACTCCAACCGGGCGTTTTTACTTTCCATCCACTGGTGAGAAGTTTCCTTCAGTCACGACTGTGCTCGGGGTACAGGACAAGTCCGGCCTCGAGGCATGGAAGAAACGTGTCGGAGAGGAAGAGGCAAAGCGCATCAGCGTTCAGGCTGCGAATCGTGGGTCTGACGTTCACCTCATCGCTGAGAACTACCTCAATAACGAAGTCGACTACGGCAAAGGACGAATGCCGATCAATGTCATGACCTTCAACACACTGAAGCCAGTGCTTGATGCTAGAGTCGACAACATCTGGTTTCAGGAAGCTCCGCTGTTCTCGAGAAAGATCAAGACCGCAGGCAGAGTCGACTTGATAGCTGAGTTCGATGGGCAACTATCTATCATCGACTTCAAGACGTCTCGTAAGCCAAAGAAGGCTGAGTGGATCACTGGCTACTTCATGCAGGAATCTTTCTATGCAGCAGCTTTTTATGAGCTGACTGGTATTCCTATCCGGCAGATTGTTACACTGATCATGGTTGACGATGATCAACCTCAGATCTTTGTAGAACAACCACTAAAGTGGTTACCACAGTTTCTTGATCTTAGGAACAAATACAGACAGATACATGGAATCTAAATTTATTGCCCTTAAAGGGATTATACCAGGTCTGTAGAAGGTGTCAAGGAAAAAGTGCAAGAAAAAAGTTCAGAAAAAGTGCACATGGCTGGTTGACATTTCCGTTCCGGTTGCTTATATCTAACTAGTAAAGCAAAGGAACAGAACATGTCCGACATCGTCACCATCCTGACCGACCTGCTGATCAAAGCCAAAGAAGACCTCGCGAAAGCCTCGACGATCGTTGAAGTCGACGTCGCTGAGATGAAGGTCAAGAACCTTGAAGTTCGCCTCGACCGTATCCTGACGATGGCGGACCTCTGATGATTACCTACAACCACCCCTTCATCAAAGAAACCAAGCTCCACGTCTTCAGCTGCTTCGCCTCTGACGTCGAAGAGTTCCGCAAGGGTTTCCCCAAGATCGTGCCCACCAGCATGGGCAACAAACAACCTTTCGTGGGTTACACAAAAAAGGTTGACAGTGATGGTGATGTGGTTTATGTTCGCTACAGGCAGCAACTCGGCTGCATTGATCTGATCGTCTACAACGACTGAGGTATAGAATGACTTTCGAACGCACCATCTTCGAACTCTCGCACGGTATGTCGGCAATGGCTGCTACCCACAAGAACGACACAATCAGCAACGCTCTCGCTTCGCTGTCGGATCGTCTGACTCGTCTGAAAGACAAGAGCGACCTGTCGAAGCTCACCGAAGTTGACAAGCAACTCATCATCTACTACCACTTGAACAAGTGAGGTACCGAATGTTTTTGGCTCTGGCCCTAGGGTTGATTACCGGCCTCATCTTTGGCCCAAGCGTAGGCCTGTGTGTCTTCATCATCGTCTTTCTGCTCGCATGACTTACTTCGAGCACTCAAAGATCACGACCAGGGGTAGTTACCTGGTCGGGACTACTTGGCCGTTTCGTGGTTGCCAAGTAGTCATGCATGAAGAAGGATTTACCTGCAACTGCAAAAGGCGGTTGACATCGGCGTGCAACCATATTAAGTCTGTTCAGCTGGGTCTTCTCGGCGTCGGTCAAACATACTGGAAATAACATGAATCTGTTCATCCTCGACAAAGATCCTGTTCTCGCCGCTCAACTTCAGTGCGACAAGCACGTCGTCAAGATGATCGTCGAGTCAGCTCAAATGCTCTCGACTGTACATCGCATGCTCGATGGTCGTCAGACTCGTGTCGCGTCGAAGTCTGGCAAGACTCAAGTCAAAGCTTGGGTTCTACCTGACGACCGCGAAGACGTGTTATACAAGGCTGTGCATATGAACCATCCTTGCACTGTCTGGACCATGCAATCAAGTTGGAACTATGCGTGGCACTATTCCCACTTTGTTGCCCTATGTGACGAATACACTTATCGATATGGGAAAGTGCACTCTACGGATACACTTCTTCGGAAGCCTCTTTCTTCCATGCCTGCAAAGATGAAGATCGGTCCAAAGACCCCGTTCGCTCTCGCCATGAAGTCGAACCCTGAGTGCATGCATCCGAATGATCCTGTTCGTTCGTACCGTGAGTTCTACCAGACCAAGCAAGAACGTTTCAAGATGGCTTGGACAAAGCGTGAGGTGCCGGAATGGTTTACAGTGAAGTGAAGAATGAGTACGGCTTCAGTGCTGAAGACGTTCGTAGGTATCGTGAGCAGACTGGAGCGGGAATGATGGAAGCGAAGAAGCACTTCATGGACATCTATCATCGAAAGCAGAAAGCCGAGATGGTAAAGCTCATCGAGTCGGGTACACTCGAGGACATACAAATAATTGTGAAAATTTTGATCGAACGGTATTGACATTCTCGGCTGGATTGCTTATATCTAACTAGTAAGGCAACAGAGAGACTGACATGAACTTCGAACTGATCCTTGAAAACTGCATGAACGGTTCCATTCGTCTTGTTGTGATCGAACGTGAAGGTGAAGAAGGTATCCGTACGGTTCGCAACATCTATGAAACTGAGACTGACTCGCGCGGTGCCCGTTTCTTCGGTGACGTCACTGATATGCTCGAGACTGAAGGTACTGTGACTATCTGCAACAAAGACATCGACTTCGGTCGCGCAAAGCGCTGGGCCGGGAAGATGTCGAAGATCATCGAAACCCTGACGAAAGAAGGACGTTACAACTAATGATCGCGATCTATCAAATCCTCCTGAGCGGGTCTGACGTTGCTCGAGTCAATGCTGAAGGCTTCGGCGCGGTTCCTGCCGCCCATGCAAAGACTTCGCTGATGATCGGCTTTGGTCGTTGGAAGCCCGAGTACGCTGCCCTCTACACCAAGGTGTACGAAGTCGACACTGACGATCTGGATCAAGCCTTCGAGTCGACGAACCTCTGGAACGATCATCTTGTCACTCGCGTTCGTCGAGGTTCGAGCACCTCTGTCGGCGACATCGCAGTAAAGGATGGTGTCTGCTACTTCTGCGACAACTTCGGCTGGGTCGCGATGGGCAAGTATGAAGGGATGAACTGATGATGGACTCTGCTGGCGTTTTCGTACTCTTCCTTACCCTCTTCAATGGTAGCACCCAAGTCGACATGCTGTCACAAGAGTTTGAAACTTTTGCGATGTGCAAGTACGCCTCCGATGAACTCGAGAAACTCTACAGTGTAGAGCGCGTCCGAGTCTACGCAGTTTGTTTACCAAAAGAAGAAAATAACGGCTAAAGCCTATTGACATTCCGTACGCCATTGCTTATATCTAACTAGTAAAGCAAAGGAGTTCAACATGACTGCCACTCTCGACCTCGCTGCTCGCCGGAACCTTCTTGTTCGTTCGGGTGCGACGTTTCTGAAAGAGCATGTCGGTCTTGACATCGGCGCAGAGAAGCTCGCGGTGATCATCGGCGAAGATCTCGACTGGGAAGTCGAAGATGAGAACGTTATCTACGATCCCGAGTCTCCGTACATGGACACCGCGATCCGTGAATACATCATGGACTGTGTCGCTGACTACTACCTCGGCACTCACTGGCCCTGCAACTGTGACAAAGTCGATATGAACGAGTTCTTCGCGAAACTCGACGCTGCGATCGCAACCGGCAAATAAGAGAGATCATCATGGCCTACATCACGAAAGACGAAGTCAAGAACGTTCGCGAACTTCTGAAGAAGAAGTTCCCCAAGTTCAAGTTCTCGGTGTCGGGTGGTAACTCGCTTTCGCTCAAGGTGGCGATCATGTCTGGTCCTGAGGACTTCCGCGAAGTCCTTGGGCTTCGAAACTCTACCGATGTGAATCAGTATCACCTCTATCAATACGGCCGCTTCGAGAAGCTCTTCACCGATATCTTCAAGGTGATGAAGAGCCAGAATTGGTTCGACGACTCCGACGCGATGGTTGACTACTTCAACACCGCTTACTACATGGGCCTCTCGATCGGTAAGTGGGATAAACCTTACGTGCAGGTGAAATAACCTGCACTTTTCTATTGACATCCTCGACGTGCTAGTATAGTCTGGTCTCAGAAAGGAACATGACATGACAAACATCGCCAAAAAGTCTATCCTTGCCCGACTTCTCGCCCGCGAGAATATCACGGTCGAACAGACCAACCATCACACCGCGTTCTTTGACGTCGAGCGTCGTATCCTCGGCCTTCCCTATTGGAAGGATGTCGGCAACGATCTCTACGATCTTCTCGTCGGTCACGAGATCGGGCATGCTCTGCATACCCCCGCTGAAGGTTGGCATGAGTCGACCAAAGAAATTCCGGGATGCCCTCGTTCCTACGTCAACATCGTTGAAGACATCCGCATCGAGAAGCTCGTGCTTCGCGAGTTCCCGGGTCTTCTCGGCGCTTTCATGCGTGGTTATCAAGATCTTCTGGATCGGGACTTCTTCGGTCTCAAAGATAACGACGTCAACAAGATGTCGTTCATGAACCGGCTCAACGTCTTCGCGAAAAGCCGCGGTCTTGTCGACGTCAAGTTCTCCAAGAAAGAACAACCCTATGTCGATCGTGCTATGGCAGTTGAGACTTGGGATGACGTCATGGCTTCCTGTCGTGAACTCTATGCTTTCATGAAAGAAGAGCTCGAGGCTGCTCGTAAAGCCCAAGAAGAAGCAATGGAAGCCCTTAAGGCTGCCGGTGTTAAGCTTCCTAAGGCTCTGCCCGAGAAGATCATCATCACCAAAGGTAAGGGTGAAGGTGAAGCCGAGCCGATGTCGGAAGAGCTCAAAGAAGCTATTGCGAACGGTGAAGTCGAGATCGAAGTCGACGTCGAGAGCTTCAAAGAAGAAAGCGAAGATGAAGAAGAAGGCGAAGGTGATGATCTGCCGGTCACGATCAAGACCGAAGACAACCCCGATGCCGTCGAGACTGACTCGCTCTTCCGCTCGGCGATCGCTCGGTCTCTGGTCGACTCGGTGAATGCAGGCGGATCGACTCTGTACGCCAAGGGTCCTACTCGGGCTATGGCGAACGCGATCACTTCTCAGTATGAAGCAGTGAAGAAGGGCCGCTGGAAGAAAGTCGACTCGGCAGACTTCCCTGCGAAAAAGTACCTCCGCTTCGTTGCTGACGTGAAAGACTCGGTCGCGGTCATGGTGAAAGAGTTCGAGATGCGCAAGACCGCTCGTCGGTTCGCTCGGGCTCGTCAGTCGACGAAGGGTTCTCTCGACGTCAACGTTCTTCACAAGTACAAGTTCGAAGACAACCTGTTCAAGCAGGTGACTCACGTCGACGACGATCAGTCCCACGGTATGATGATGATGATCGACTACTCGGGTTCGATGAGCACGATCCTTCCCAAGGTGATCAAACAAGTTCTCATCCTTGTTACCTTCTGCAAGCGAGTCAACATCCCCTTCGAGGTGTATGGGTTCACCAACCCCTACGGTGTTTCCGTTGACTTCCACTCGAAAATTCGTGATGCTAAGCATGATCTGACTGCGGTCGCTATGAACAACACCCACTTGTTCAAGTTGATCGACTCTTCGATGCCGAAGAAAGTCTATGAAGAAGCCTTCAAAGCTCTCTTCGCTCAGACTGGTCAGAACCGTCGCAGCTGGATGGGTTCGCTTGAGACAATGGGTGGTACGCCCCTCGACACCTCTCTGCTGGCAATGTATCACCACATCGCAGCTTTCAAAGCGAAGCACAACGTTCAGAAGATGAACTTCATTACTCTGACCGACGGTGCCGGCGATGGTCTCCACTTCGACAACGGTATCGATCTTGGTACCAATAAGTCCCCCCGTGGGCACAAGCATCGGGTGATCGAGATCATGGGCCAGAAGATCAAGGTCGACTATGGGTACGGTGCTTCTACTCCGGCGATCCTCGACGGTCTTCGGGCGATGGGTATCCGGACCATGAACTACCACCTGATCAGCATCTCGGACCTGAAGTATCAACTGAATGCCCGTGATCCTCAGGAACTGGCCGATGCGATCGCCATCATCAATAAGGATGGTTGTATCGCACTCGACAACCGTAACGGTTATGATCGTCAGATCTTCACAGTTCTTGGTAGTTCTTCTTCGAGCAAAGAAGATGGTGATGATGAGGATGATCTCGACGAAGACACTCGCAACATCGCTTCGGCCTTCACCAACAAGGCTTTCAAGCGTAAGCAATCGCGACTGATCGCCGCAAAATTTGCACAAGTGGTATCGTAAGGGGTTGACATATACCCCTTACTACCTTATATAGATCTAGTGAGCCAAACAAAACTATGGAGCCTTCCATGACTGACGTTCAGAACTTCATCAGTGCCATTCGCGAAGCGAACCCCGAGACCACGGTCTTCACCCGCAAAGCTCTTCTCGACTTCGCTGATGCTCAAGGTGTCAAGCACAACGTCGTCTGGGGTGTGATCAAATCGGTCCCCGCAGTCAAACGCGGTGTCTACGATCTCGCTGCGACCGTGACTCAGCTTCGCCCGGTTCAAGCTGCCCCCGCAATCGTCCTCTCTGAAGAGGGTACGTATGTTCCCAAGCGTGTCAAAACCTACGTCAAGTGGGGTCACTTCCGTGACATCGCCACCATCATCGAGTCGAAGATGTTCTACCCCGTCTATCTCACCGGCCTCTCGGGTAACGGTAAGACGATGATGGTTGAACAAGCCTGTGCCGAACTCAACCGCGAGTACATCCGCGTTCAAATCACTCCCGAGACTGACGAAGACGACCTGATCGGTGGTTTCCGTCTCGTCAATGGTGAGACCATCTTCTCGAAGGGTCCGGTCATCAAAGCGATGGAAGCCGGTGCGATCCTGCTGGTCGACGAGATCGACCGCGGTTCGAACAAACTCATGGCTCTTCAGGGTGTTCTTGAAGGTAAGCCGGTCTTGATCAAAAAGACTGGTGAACTCGTGACTCCGGCTCCCGGCTTCAACGTCATCGCCACCTCGAACACCAAAGGCAAAGGTTCTGAGGATGGCCGCTTCATCGCGGCAACGATCATCGACGAAGCTTTCCTCGAGCGCTTCACCATCACAATGGAGCAACCCTATCCGACTGCTCCCGTTGAGAAGAAGATCGTCGTCAAGCACATGGAACTCTTCGGTCAAGTCGACGATGACTTCGCTGAGAACCTGACGAAGTGGTCTGCTGCGATCCGCAAGACTTTCGACGAAGGTGGCATCGACGAAGTGATCTCGACTCGGCGCCTGTGTCACATCGCTCAGACCTTCGCGATCTTCAAAGATCGTAAGAAGTCGATCGACCTCTGTGTCTCTCGCTTTGACGAAGATACTCGGGCTGCCTTCGTCGACCTCTACACCAAGATCGACGCTTCGTCGGGTATGAAGGTCGGTGACATCGCTGCTAATCGCGAAGACGACGACTACCGCAACGACTCTCCGTTCTAAGGAAGACCCATGTTGAAATATCTCGGAGTTGCAGCTATCATGGCTGCAACCTTCAATATTCAGGGCGGCCTCGAACTGGTAGTCTTGATCTTGTCCTGCCTTGCGGTGATGTTCTACATCGTGGCCTTTAGGCTGTTTACTGGCTTGTCCCAAGCAGTCTTAATCGTTGACGCCAACATCTTGCAAGTGATCACCGTGTACATGATCTACATCACTATGGCTATCATCGCTTTCAAGGGCGGGTACCAACCCGCAGTATACGTAGCGACGCCGTGGTTAGTGATTCAGGGGATCATCAACATTCTGACGATTCTGATCAAGCTAGACATCATCGGTATCCAACGCAAATAAGCAAGTTTTTGCTTATCGCGAATTTAGCCAGTTGACAAAGTCACAGCTACCCGATAAATATTGGTTACCGAAGTGGGAAACAACAGAGGTAAAATTCCAATGACAATCTTAACTACCCTAGGCACGGCCGTGTCGGTCGTGGCCCTAACACTTTTTGTTCCCAACGTTGCGGTGCCGGCCTACAACTTTGCTATCGACGACATCCAAGCACAGGACTACTCTCGACAACGCGACTGTTTGGCACTCAACATCTATCATGAGGCAAAAGGTGAATCAGAACTTGGGCAGCGTGCAGTTGCCTACGTAACACTCAACAGAACAAACGATGAACGGTATCCAGACGACGTCTGTGAAGTTGTTCATCAAGCACAGATCGGAAGTGACGGACAACCGAAGCGCAACAAGTGCCAGTTCTCTTGGTACTGTGACGGAAGATCCGACGAACCTACAGACCAAGAAGCATTCGCTCAAGCTAAGTTCGTCGCGTCTGTCGTTATAAATACGTATGGTTACTCGTTCGACCCTACACTTGGCGCTACGATGTATCATGCTGAAAGCGTGAACCCAAACTGGAGTTCTGCTTTCGAACAAACTACAGAAATCGAAAATCACATCTTCTATCGATAAGGAGAACTGAATGACTCGAGTTGTGCAACGCGTTCAGATTGTAGGCGATTCTGCAACGATCCGAACTTCTGCTGGAGCCTTTAAGGTTCTAACGGTCCATGAACTCCATTCCATTCCTACGGTCTGGTATGAAACACTCGAGAAACCAGTCATTCCAATCGAAGTAACATTCACAATCGTTCCCACGGGTGGAGCAGTTCCGGATCACGCCGTGTATGTCGGAACTGCTCTCATCAACGGTAAAGCCTCTCACATCTATCAGTATCCAGACGTGTGAGGCGGCCATGAGTGAAGTCAAAGAAGAAAAAGAAGAAGGCTACACTCAGAGAGAATGGGATCGTGTCGTAGGTTACGGCGCGGTTCCTCCAGAATACCGGCGTAAAGCTAGACACAACGAATACCTTGAGAAGCAACGTCGCTACGACAAAGGATAGATCATGTACGACTTCAACGTCACCGTGAAAGCAGACCTCCTCTATGAGATCATCGGCACTAAGCAGGTGCAAAAGCACGATCAACGCGATGGTGCATACATGTCGACCAGCGAAGTCAAAGTTCGATGCACTAACTGGGAAGAAGTGATCAAATGGATCCGCGCGAATCGTGATGTCACGATCAAGCAAGTCGTCGAGATGAAAGACATGACAGCATCTGCGCAGAACCAAGCTCGTGACACGGGTGGTTACAAAGACTAAACTTTTTGTTGACATTTGTACACGAATAGTGTATAAATAATCTTGTAGTGATGATATTCACTGAACACGTTCTGGACACCGGGGCGGTACCGGTCGGGTCCACCACGAACACATCAGGCTTGATCGCCAAAATAATCGGGAACAGGAAAGCGCGCCTGTGCGATGGGTATCCGATTTCTGAGAACGGTAGCACTCGACCCAACTGATGTGTTCTTGATGGGCCCGAAATTAGGATCGACAGGCGGACTAGGCAGGATGGAGCTACCCCGATCTAAGCTGGGTTAACGCGAAGAAACTTACAACTGCAAACGTAAACGCAGCTCCTGAGGCTTATGCTCTAGCAGCATAATCCTGTGGGTGGGTCACCGACCTAGAAACAGAACTGGTGACATTACACACCACACATAACACACGAGGCATTTCATGGCAAACTCACGTCGCATTACTGCGCAAGCAGCGGCTATCCCTACATATATCGGCGGATACGTCCAACCTACTACTTCAGCGATTCCCGGAACCTTTGCAACTGGCTTGACTGCAACCGCGGTCGCTCAACCCGCAAATCTCGGTGAAGCTTTCAAACCGAAGCGCGCCGGCAAGAATCCGAATCTCTCTCACATCATCTTCGTCCTCGACGAGTCCTCTTCGATGTCGTCCTGCTGGGATCAAACCATCTCAGGCTACAACGAATACCTGAAAGCCCAGAAAGAAGACGCTGAAAAGACCGGCATCAAGACTCTGGTCTCTCTATACAAGTTCAATGGCTACGACGTCGACTGCATCTTCGATCGCCAAGACGTCGCCGAAGTCACTCCTCTGACCAAGAGTAACTATCGTCCTTCCGGTGGCACCAACCTTCTCGACGCTATGGGCGGCGTTATGATGAAGATCAACCTTCTCTTGAAAGAAAAGAAGAAGGCAGATCGTGAGTCTGTTATCATCACTGTTCTGACCGACGGCGAAGAGAATCAGTCGCGCACCTTCAAGAACTCTGACATCAAAGCGATGGTCGAGAAAGCTGAAGGCAAGAACTGGGGCTTCATGTTCCTTGGTGCAAACATCGATGCATTCCATGCCGGTGCTGCTATGGGCTTCAACTACAACAACACGATGCAGTTCAATACTTCGAATGCAGCTGAGACGATGCGCTCTGCTTCTGCTATGACTGCTCGCATGAAAGGCGCATATGCATCTGGTATGGCTACAATGGACTCTTACACCGTTTCCGCTTTCAACGATGTTGAACGAGCTGCCGCTGTGGGTGACACAGATGCAGGGAAGTAAGACACCGTACGAAGTTCGACTCGACATTCTCAAGATGGCACAAGAGATGCTGAACAATGAGAAGCGAATCGAAGAGAACACTTTCTTTGCGAAGCTCGAGACTCTTCGGGCTTCCAACACCTCGGTCGATGTGATCAACAACTTCATCGACACCAACAAACCGAAGATGTACGATCCGAGCGAAGTGGTGACTCGCTCAAGCGCACTCTACGCCTTCGTTAACAACTCCACCACAAACAAACCTTAAGGAGACTATGATATGAAATCCGTTATGCTCGCTACCGTGGCTCTCGCTATGACCGCTACCTTCGCTTCGGCTGCAGATCGCCCGACCTTCGTTGGCTATTCCGAGTACTCGGTCGAAGCTGAGACCTTTGAGCTGGGTGCTGGCGCCGAGTTCATCGTCGCTGATGGTCTGATTCTGACGCCGACTCTGGTTGCCTATGGCACCTCGGAAGACTTTGACTTCAATCGTGCTGAGCTGAAGGCTTCCTACGGTCTGAACGAAAACGTCGGACTGTATGGCACGCTGAAGACCAATGCTGACTTCGAATACGATGAAGCAGTCATCGGCGCTTCCTTCCAGTTCTGATCGACAAGGGGTGGTCACCTAATAGACCCGCGCGGAGCCATGGTTAGCTCCGCATTTTCATCTCATGATAAATAAACAATCATGGAGGTGTACATGGAAGACTTCGAAGCGTGGCGAGAATTTCCTCACTTAAGGCATCTGTTCAATAAGCTATACCTAGCAGAGTCTCTTGGGTATCGCTGCGGGCCCGGAGGTGTTCCTCCAAGTGTGTCTAACTACTATTGTGTCAGACCCATCTACAACATCGGTGGCATGGGTGTAGGCGCAAGAAAGCAGTGGATAGACGCTGGTGATGCCACTGGGGTCGAGCCTGGTTACTTCTGGTGCGAGTGGTTCGAAGGCGAACAATATTCGGTGACCTATGAACTGGACGAGCCTTTCACCTACAATCAAACCTCTTGCTTCAAAGGCGATCGCGACATCGACAACCTTTACAAGTTCAAGAAGTGGACTAGGTCTTCAGTCCGCATCCCTCTACCCTTTCGCCTAGAAGACGAGTTCATGTTGACCGGTGTTCCTGTTCTGAATGTAGAGTACATCGGTAATAAGGTGATAGAGGTTCACCTTCGAGGCACTCCTGATCCTGACTACGACGAGCTAGTTCCAGTGTGGTCTGACGACGAACAAGTAGTTGACATTCTTTCAAAAATGGGTTATACTTTTATAGAAGCCCTAGATGATTCTAACGGCCACCTTCCCGTATACCGGTTAGGTTTCATGGTAAAGTAGGAGTGAAAATGCTTATCTCAACGTATTTTAAAGAAAACGCGCAAGCAGCTCGTGCTGAAGTACTGCGCAATGAAGCTGGTGAATATTACTACATCGACTATTACGACGCCGGTGGAAGTAAATTCTACACTGAAACATTCCCAGGCAAATCTCTGTATTTTGTTGAAGACGCAGCTGAGAACTGGGCATCCAACGTCAAGGTGCTGAACGGATAATGCAAGTTGAACTTACCGCAGAAAGTATTTTACGGGAAGTCAGCAAGTACGTAAACGAAGACGTTTCTTATATTGAAGCACTTGTACATTACGCTGAACTTCACGGAATTGAGATTGAAGTAATTGGTGATATTGTACGCCGTAGTCAGATCATGAAAGCTAAAGTTCATGAAGACGCAGAAAAACTCAACTTAGTTGAAAAAACGAATAGGTTACCAATATAATGTCAGTCTACTCAACGCAAGCAGCCTTTGAACTCTATATGTATTATCTTGCGTTGAAACGGCACTTCACTACTGACTATGACTTCTTTAAGTATAATGGTAAGGTGAGGGCCAATCAACAATCCTTTGAGAACCGTAAGGACAAATACCAGTTCTACAAGCTCTCAAGGCGCAAGGATGCCAAAGAGTTTATCCTTGCCAACATGCTCTTTGATCCAACCCTGTGGATCGGAGATCTTCTCGACAACGAGAAGGCCGAGGAGGTTTACACTGAATGGACTAAGCGTCAACAGACCCTGTCATATGTGTTTAAGAACGACCTCTCTGAGTTGAACGATGACTTCAACTCGAATCTGCTCGTGAAAGATGGTCAACATCCTAGACTTCTTCAACTGTACAACATGCGTAGGGTCAACCTTGAAACCCTCGTGATCATTGATGATCTAGTGCATAATTTTTCGTACTGGGAGAAGAAAATTACAGACCCGATCATCTTTCCGAGTATAAATAAACTTGTCGGCAAGTACAGACCATTCCTTACCTACGACAGGAAGAAGATGAAGTCTATACTCCTCGACAAATTTCAATCGCAACAAGCCGCTTAAAATCGCATACAATCGCAAAGGATACTATCATGTCTAGCTCATTCGCAGCACTCAAAAAAGCCCGTTCGTCTTCGTTCGACAAACTGAACCAGCAACTGCAGAAGACCATCGGCGGCCAATCCAACAACAACGATGACAAGTACTGGAAGCCCGACGTCGACAAGGCCGGGAATGGGTACGCCGTTATTCGTTTCCTGCCGGCACCTGAAGGTGAAGACCTGCCGTTCGTCAAGATGCACGACCACGGCTTCCAAGGTCCGGGTGGTTGGTACATTGAGAACTCTCTGACGACTCTCGGCCAAGACGACCCTGTTTCTGAGCACAACTCGAAGCTGTGGAACTCTGGCAACGAAGCCGACAAAGAGATCGCGCGCAAGCAAAAGCGTCGCACTAACTTCCATGCAAACATCTACGTTGTAAAGGACTCGGCGAACCCTGCTAACGAAGGTAAGGTGTTCCTTTTCAAATTCGGTAAGAAGATCATGGAGAAGCTTCAGGAAGCGATGAACCCACAGTACGAAGGCGAGACTCCGGTCAATCCATTCGACATGTGGGAAGGTGCTGACTTCAAACTGAAGATTCGTAACTACGAAGGCTACCGCAACTACGATCGTTCTGAGTTCTCGGAACCTGCTCCGATGACCAACCCTAAGGGTGAGACCCTTTCGGATGATCAACTCGAGGCGATCTGGAAGCAGCAGCATTCGCTCAAGGAAATCGTCGATCCTAAAAACTTCAAGACCTACGCCGAACTGAAGACCAAGTTCTACAAGGTTATCGGTCTTGATGGCAGTGCACACGCACCCATGAAATCCGCTGCCGAGGACGACGCCCAGGAGATGGACTTCACTCCGAAGTTCAAAGAACGTGCAGCTCCTAAGCGGGAGGAAGCTCCATCTCCGTCATTCACTCCTTCGATGGATGATGATGACGACACCCTGGACTTCTTCAAGTCCCTTGCGGCTGAAGAGTAAGTCAAACGGAAGGAGCCTTCGGGCTCCTTCTTCGTATCGAGGATAGATCATGGCATACAAGAGAACGTCGAAGAAGATCGGGAACATCCGTACAACACGTACGGTAAACACCAATGGCAACATCACCAACAGCTCTTCTACGGGCAACTCGTCATCTCGTGTGACCACTTCTTGGAGTACCAAGAACGGCATGAGGCAGACCCAGACTTACAAGGATGGTGCAGGGTTCGTCCATAAGAAAACCCTCTACAAAAGCACCTCGGCCGCGGAGAGGGCGCGGGAAGCGAAACGCAATCAGAAGATGTGGAGTAACCTGTTTGGTGGGAAGAAGGCTTCTAGAAAGAAAGCCACGAACACCAGTGGCATCCGTAGCTTCTTTGGTTGGGTGACCGTTATCATCATCTTCGCGATGGTGATCAATCTCGTCTGATCATGGAACTGCATACTGAGGTGCTGGCACCGAGTTGCCAGCGTTGAGAGCTTTATCGGCAGTAGTCCCATAAATGTTCGTCACGTTGGTAACTATGGAGTCACCGCCTCGATTTACGTTTCCGCTGTTGTTACCAATCGCCATCATAGATGAAACTAGGCCAGCAACTTCTGAGGGTTTAATCTTATTAGCTTCAGCGATAAGCCGTTGTTCAGTAGCACTTAACATCGCGGACGTTAATACTGATGGTTTAGGTGCTGCAACTGGCATGATTCCATTGTTAGAAAGAATCTGATCTAAAAGCGCGTTGACACGATCTTCACCAATTGTCGACATGACATCAGCTGAAAAGCTTTCAGCCCTTATCGCATTACGAGCAGCTTCGGCGTTTCCTCCGCCTTGGGCGTATTGATCTATGTATCCCATTCCCATGCCGCCGCTCAAATACGATTCTACAGCTTTGACGAACTGGTCTTCAATCTCGTTCCTGTTTCCAGTAAGTTGTTCACCGTACTCTGAAGGCATCACACCTTCGATTGCTCGATCATACGCAATCTGAAGATCTTTAGCGCGCTCAGGATCTTGAGTCTTCATAGCTTCAATTGCTGCACCGATTCGCTGCGTCTGTTCTTCCGTTGCAACACCGGTTGCAACATCCTGAATGTCTTGAATACCAACTTGAGCCATAGATTCTGCTGCTCTTGGTTTATCGACACCCAGCTCATAGTCAGTTTTAGCTTGTTCGAACTCGGCTTGCATACGTGCTAGATTAGCTGCTCGGTTCTTTTCACCTTCAGCCTTTACCCATTCATAAAACGCGTTTCCTGCGACGACTGCAAACCCCGCTATCGCGCCTATAATCATACCAGTTGGGCCGAACATACCAAGTAGAGAAGCACCGTACGCTGCTCCACTCAACGCATCAATTGCACCTGCGCTAAAGTCTGCGGGAATACCAGTTTGTTCTTCTAACCACTTTGCAGCATCATCACCATAGGCCGACATGAGAGTCGCGACTCCCATCAAAAGCTTTGATTGAATAGGGCCGTAGCGCAGCATAGCAGCCGCACCTAAGCCCATTGCTGTTCCTATTCCAGTGATTGCTTCAGGTGACATCTCTACGCCGAAAGCAGTAGCTACACCGTCCTTGTTTGCATCAAACACTCTGCCAATTTCGTCAGAGAAGATTGATGACGCTGCACCAGCAACACCGAACCACAGAGCTGCTTTCTTACCAAAGACACTACCAATCGTCGCCCAAGCACCAGCTTGACCTAGAGCGTTACCCATGCTATTTGCGAATTCTGAGCTTAAACCAGCATTCTCTAAAGCAGTACCAAGCGCACCGGTAAGAAAGTCTTCAATCGGTCCAGCCAAAGCAACCGCGAGTCCAGCGCCGATAACATTTCGAAAACTGAACAGTTCAGCGCCTGCAATACCGAGACCCATTAGTCTACCCAAGATGTTGGATATTCCGGACGCAGGTGTAACATCTTCAGCTGCACCTCCACCAGGTTGACCGCTTGGTCGGTTATCTTCTTCGGTTGGCCTCATGCGTAGAAGATCGAGCTCTCTGCGGCGAGTCTCTTCACGCTCTTTATCGAGATCTAACTGATAGCTCTGGATGTTGTAAATCGATTCGAGAAAACTCGATTGCATGATCATTTGTCTTTCGATGCTCGTGAATAAACGATCAAACTTTGCAGCATCAAGAGTTACTTGGGTTGCCATGATTAGCCCTTATGTTTTTCTTTTAGGGTTTCGATGTGGTCAATCAGCATTGATGTATACAGATCACGTTCATAAGGCATCATCGATTCGATGTCAGATATTGAGTATTTATGGTGTTGAGCCAACGCGAACACTAATTGGTAATAGCCGCCTAGCGTCATGTGACTCATGATTAGATAAAAAAAGTCTCCATACCCTCCACAACGAATGTCTTTTCAGCACCATTCTTATTCTTGTATTTACATTCAAACCTTAAAACTGGGAGAGTGTCGAAGAACTTCTTCATATCGTTGAGTGTTGTGTTCGTAAGGTTATCGACAAACTCAACCATTTCTTCTTTAGTGTATTCAGAAGTCATATAGACCGCGCCACCTGATTCAATTCGGTCGATACACGCAATCATAGTATCAAACATCGTTTGTTTAGTTTTAGACTTAAGAAGCGCATGCAACTCATTAATGGTTGGGTATCGCATAATGATCACGCTATCATCGTTGATTTTGATGATGTTACTGTGATCAGGACTAAACTTGACTTTTACTTCGTCAAGGTTCATGCTAAGAGGAACTTCTTCCTTTGTATCAGGGTCACGAATCTTAAAATCTACGACGTTATTGACCGACTTAGAGCGAACGTTGACTACTAAGTATTCCATATCAAATGTAGCCAATTTATCGGGATCAACGCCATGTACACAGTTTGAAACGATTTGTTTCATCGCTAAAATGATCTGATCAATATCCTTTGACTCTTGAGCGATCAGTAGAATCTTTTCTTCTTTCACAGTGAAAGCGCGATACTTTACTTTCTTGCCCGTAGATGGGACTTCCAATTCAAATAACGGCAGTTCAATTTTAGGCAATGCCATGATGTAACCTCATTAGAGTGCGTTGTAGATAGTATTGATGTTCGTCAGTTGTACGATTGCGTCTTGAATGTTTCTTGGTCGTTCGATCTGTGCGATCGCCTGACCATAAGAGTTGATGGCACTGATGTACGACAAGACACCATTCTGGCGTGACAGATCAGGGCGAATCGATCCCCACTCAAGTGCTTCAGTCGTCATGTAGTCGTACTCAAACGTGACGGGCAGTTTCATGATCTGGTCGTTAATCTCCCACGCGATATTCACTTCTTGAATCGCGATAGGATATGCTTTCGAGAACTTGTACTTATAGACCTTTTGAGTATCATTTGTCGAGAACACAAGTATCTCAATTGTGGCTGCGTAGTTGTCGTGATACTCGAATTCGTATGGAAGCTTGCCCTGTGGATCTTCACGAACTGCACTTCCATTGTTGTAGTTGAAGATCGACTGCATCCAACGATGGAAGTACTTAACGACTCCGAATTCTGCGTCAACCATGAAGATCAACGGAAGTGTCGACTCAGTGAATTCAACTGGTCGTTTGTATGACTTGCCGTAGCCATGTTTCTTGAACTCCGCGAGTTGGAAGTCCATCGATGGAAGCGAAGCGGTCTCGCAAAAGAACGATAGAGTGTTGGAGTCCATGATCGACCCCAGCGTGTTATTCAGCGAGGCTGGAACGGTGATAGTCACATAGAACAGGCTCGACTTAGCCAATCCTCTTGACGCGATCTGTGATCTGAATTCGTTGATGTTGAACGCCATGATGGTGACCTTATGCGATGAGTTTCTTTGAGTCTGCCCAGACTTGTTGCTTGGTTGCCCCTTGGAAGCGTTCCAGTGGCAGAAAGAGTGATATGTCCCACTCCGATGGATAGACATATAGGAAGCGGCTGCGGACATGCTCATTTAGGTAGTGCTTCACACAAGGAGCGAAGTACTTGAACTTCGCCGCGTTACTCAACACGCTATAGTTCATCTTGAGCTTTGTCGTCTCGTCGAATCTCTGATTGTTCGTCACATCATACAAAGCATCCATCAGCTTCGCTCGATATATGAGAGGAAGGTAGTGCATATTGATACCCATGAATCCGCCTGGCACTTTCTTGTAGGGGAACACCAATGGGAATCTGTCGTAATACGGCAGCGTTGCCTTGTGCTTCGGATCGTAGTAGTACATGTACATCGACCCGATCATGATTCTATTCGTCAGGCGTTCAGTGTCTGACTTCATCAGCTGTCTCTCGTCAAGACGCTTGTATGACTGGGCTGTGTCACGATACCATCTGCGGGCGTCATCAGTGCGCGCGGGGATCTGTCCTGCACGAACACCTTTAGTTAACACCTCGTCAAATATGCCTGCCATGTTACTTTCCGAACAATTGTTTCTCTGTTAGAATCTGAAACGTCCAGCCCCGATCGATGCAGAACTCTCGTGCTGCCTTCCATTTCGCTTCATTCGTTCCCCATGTCTTTACTTCATTCAAGTATCGCCTGCTGATGTTACCCTTAGCAGTAAGGCGATTCTTCAATTCGGGTGGACGAGTTTGAGCGTCTGGCTTTACTTCGATAAGAACCGTTTGTTTCTTTCCATCTGTATTTATCTGTTCTACGTAAACGTCGGGAAAGTATCGATGCCACTTTCCATCGATTGGCGAGATGTACGGAATAAAGAACTCTTCACTCGACCATTTTTGCACACTCGGATGTTGATCGAGGTAATTGAACAACCTCAACTCCCAACTCGATCGATAGATGATGTTACTCGGGTCACCCTTATACTTCTGAGGGTTCTTAGGTCTGAACTTGCCTTGATAGTACGTAGCCATGACTTACCGTATAAATACTTAAAACTCCACGTATTTATAGGAACTCGTGTAATGGCAAATATAGTCATACCAGCAGATTCAGTGATTAGTAACGCCAGAAGAGCCGCTCAAGGCACTACAGAGTCTTTACGTTATCCAGAAGAAGTTGGCTCGCACTCGATGATATTCAACTTCAAGAACTACACGGCGTCTTCAAACGGTCGCGCATCAGGAGACGTCTCATACGCAGAGATTCCCGCTGGATCAATCTGCTTGCCTCTGCCAAAGACTCTCCAAGAAAACACTTCACTCGACCTGCAGTCTGAAAAACTCGGTATCACTGGATCGGCTGCGCGTGATTTATACAATGCAACGGCGAGAAGTGGAGGCAATTTAGAAGATCTCGGTAGAAAAATGGCAGGCGATATCACAAGCGCTATCACCGGTGCAACGGCGGATTCAGTTACTAACTTTGCTCTATTTGCTTCACGTGCTGGACTCAACTTCATAAGTCCTTCGATCGAAGGCGGTCTTGCTGCTGAGACTGGCACGGCAATCAATCCACACCAGGCATTAGTATTTAGTGGCGTCGGTGTTCGCCAATATCAATTCGACTGGACGCTTATCCCGAATAACGAGACAGAAGCCAATCATATTCGAAACATCATCAATGCTTTTAAGAAGCACTCTCTTCCAACGTATCAAAGTGTTTTCGGCGGTGCTGCACTTCCAGATGGTCAAAGAAACGAGCTAAATCAGTTCAGTGGAACATTGACCCGTGGATTGTTTAAGTATCCAAGCATGGTTGACATCTTCTTCACTGGTTTAGACACAGATCATTTTCCAAAGTTCAAGAGAGCTATGATATCTCAGATTCAGGTCGATTATACACCACAGGGAAGCTTCGTCTTGAATAAGGGTCAAACTGGATCAAAACCATCTGTCGTTAATCTAGTCATAAGCATCCTTGAAGCGGATATTCACACCTCGAGTGATTACTCAGAAACATCAATCGGCTAAGGAAACAACATGGCAAAGTACTTCAGATATTTTCCGACTATCGTCTATGATGATCAAAGAGTAACCGATATCACGCGTCGTGTTAAAATCAACGATACGCTCTTAAACGATCCGTATCTATTTCTTCCATACACCGTTAACAATGATGATCGTCCGGAAGACGTTGCTTATTACTACTATGGTGATGTGAATAAAGTATGGATGGTGTATCTCGCAAACAACATCGTTGATCCTTATACTCAATGGGTGCTTAAGAACGAAGACTTCGAGAAAACCATTCGTAAGAAATATGCAATTCGTGCACTGGCTGAATCTGTTACTGATAGCGTAATAACGTCAACTGGTCACGGTTTTAAGACGACTGATCCAGTAGTATTCACTGGATCTATTGCCGGCATAACTTCTGGTACACGTTATTATGTGATTCGTATTGACAACGATACATTCAAACTGGCGTCTTCAATCGCCAATGCAAGAAGCGGAACTGCTATTACTCTTGGCGCGGCTGGTGATGTTGATCAGGTATTTGATCGCTATCTCGACGAATTCCTTACTTCAACAAACATTGACACAAATATAGTACATTGTCAAAACAACGTTGATCAAGAGACTCTGATCACGTATGACACATATCTACTCGACCCAAACATCATTCAATCACAGTGGACGATCGTTCGGGTTTATGAGCATGAAATCGAACTGAATGAAAACCGTAGAGTCATTTGGCTGATCAACAAAGATTACGCTTCTCAAGTAGAAGCAGATTTAGCGAAGGTGCTGAATGCCTAATTTGAATCAACCAGGTTCTTACACACTTAAAACATTCAAGCTGTGGAGTTATGACCTAACATACAGCGTTGACTTGATGATGTCCATGCATAGATTCGAGATCACTGAGTCTATGTCAAATGGCGCGTTGCGCGGTTCTGCGCTTATCATTGACTCAAATGGCATCTTAGATTCTTTCGCAGACGGTAAAGGAATCAATGGTCAAGAGTTGCTTGAAATAGTATATGAAGACTACTATTCACTATCGCGTCAAGAACTCTATTGTGTCTACGCAGTCGATAATATCAACTACGGTGATGAAAAGAAGTCTGGATTCTTAGCATACACGATTCACTTTACTTCTCCACATAAATTCTATTCAGAAGATTATCGTGTTCAACGTGCTTATAGTGGCTCAACAATTAGCTCGTACGTAAAAGATCTTTACGCCGAGTACATGCGAAGCAATATACCAGAGAATGTGATTAGAAAGTTTCCGTTTGCAGATAAACTACTGAGTGTTGAAGATACTTCAAACGGTAGACACATCGTGGTGCCAAAGATGAATCCCGAGGGTGCGATGCATCTCTTCTCTCGGAATGCGTGGACTGATGTGAATCCACTTGGAAGTGGCGAGTCATCTCAGACGTTTAGATTCTTTGAAGCCCGCGATAAGTTCTTCTTTGCGACGATTGAGTACATGAGATCATTGACACTGTCCCAATTAGCAATGGGAACTGGCAATAAGCTTGAGCCGGAAAGAGGCGTTCTTAAGTTCTATCGAAACTATTCGGCATCAGTTAGTCCTGAAGCCGGTGCAGCTGCAATGAACTACATCATCAATGCTGACTTTGGAACAAGAGTCAACACAATTGATTACATAGTAAGTGGCGCATACAAAAGAAGAACCTATGAGTTTGACTTAGCGACGATGAACGTCAACGACTATTTGTATGATTATCCGGCGCAGAATAACGACAAAACGCTTGAACCTAAACACGATGAAACGTTCATCAACGAACGAATGAAGAAAGAGAAAGAGATCTTTGTCTTTAACGCAGTCGATAACTCTGGTAATGATATACGTTATCAGGAACTATACACGGTAAAGCCGATGTATTTCATCAATCAAAACAACAACATGATTAACGTAACGATCTATGGAAGAAACGATCTATTTGCCGGTAGTACTATCGACATCACCTTTATGAAACACGTCAATGCATTAGCGAGTGCCCCAACTGTTGATGAAGAAAGAAGCGGTCTATATTTCGTTGAAACCGCACAGTCTATCTTTGATGGAAACGTATACACTCAAGCATTGACATTAACACGTGGCGGAGTTACAAAATGAGCTTTAATCCTGAGTGGTTTATTGGAATCGTTGAGAAAGTTGAAACCGGCGGCAACGGTAGACTGAAAGTAAGAGCGTTTGGGTATCATCCTTCTGCTGCTGAGAACATTATACAGACTGATGACTTGCCTTGGGCTTTCATTGTCAACACGAACTTCAACAAAGCGTTCATGTGGCCAGAAGTTGGTCAAGTTGTGTTGGGATTCTTTATGGACGGACGTGATGCTCAGCGTCCTATGATCATTGGAACTATCAGCGGTGGTATCCACACGTCTATGCCTTATGATGTCGGCGGCATTGTCGACATCCCAGAGATTCAACCGTTGTCGACGAAGTCAATGGACCCATGTGAAGCGTATAGCAGCCTACTTGCAACAGGTCTTGATCACAATCAGGCGATTGGCGTGCTAGCGAATATAGAACGTGAGTCCAATTTTATTCCAGGAGTATATGAATATGGTGGCGGTGGAGGTATCGGATTATTCCAGTACACGTATCCTTCACGCAAGTCTGCGTTTATTGCGGCGGTGCCCGATTGGCAGACAAACCCAACTGCGCAGATTAACTATGCGATAAACCAAGATCCTCTCGGTCAAGCATATAAATCACAGAAATTCAATTCTGCTGCTGAAGCTGCTGATTGGTTTACGACTGAATTTGAGAACCCAGCAAATCCACAAAGGTACGTTGGAAACTATAATGCTGAACGTGTAAGGTATTATGAAAAGCGAATCTCACAATGTGTAGTCTCGTCTTCTAAAAAAGTAACGGCACAATAAGGATATATCATGACAAAAGTTAACGTAGCTGAAGACGCAAATCCATTCATTCGATCTGGTGCAAGTGACGTAGTTAACATGTACGGTAGGTCAGTACTGCCCTCTCAGATGAACGGAGAGGGCCTAGAGAGCACTCCTTACATGAACGCAGTGGGTATGGCCCGACAAGGTGTACAGATGCCCTCGGGCCGGGTCTGGAATGAACCGGGCGTACCGTTCTCTGGTACTACTCGAGGTGCCGTCTGGCAAACCACATACGGTGGATCTTACGTGGAAGTCGGCGGAAACCCGAACTCCGAGTTCATCAACATCATTCATCGATCAGGAGCACGCGTCACAATCGCTTCTGATGGATCCGTCACGATCAGCGCGGCGGGTGACATCGTGTTGACTTCAGACGAGAACTCAATCGAGGTGTTTGACGGTGCCAAGGAAGGTGTATACAAAGCCGGATACACTATCGGAGTGTCAGGTGGAAAGACCGTTATCAACAGTGCTGCTGGAATCGACTTTATTAGTGGCCAAGACATCAACATCTTGTCAGGTGGTGCAATCAATCTCAACGCCGCAAACGGAATTGACTTGTCGTCAACTCGAATCGCGATGAGCGCTAAGGTCGATACACTTGATCTTTATTCTGCTGGTAAGTTATCCATTCAATCAGTCGGTGAAACACATATCAACGGTGGAGACGCAACGTATCTTACAGGCAAATCAATCGATATGAAATCAGCCGGTGCTATTAAAATCGATGGCAGTAGCTTCAGCGTAGCAGGCGGTGATCTTGTTGCGATGGACGCTGGAGAGGTTCATATCAACTCTGGGCGTAGCACTTCAGCGACCGCAGCAAAAGCCGCTAACATCTCTGCACTCGGCTCTCCTCCGGCATACGTTGTCGACACTGAGATGCCAGTCAATTATTCGTCGGGTGGCATTGGTGCTACTGACATCGACGACCCATTCACGGAGTAACAAATGAGCTGCAATACCTACGACTCAATCGGTTCGAAGTTTTCTCCGCGTATACTGACACCGGAGCAAGCAAGAGCACGACTCATGACTATCGATCAAAGAATCGGTTATGAGTTGAATACCTTGTCGCGTCATGATACAAAACTCGTCACGTCTACAACGAGTAACCTCATCAATAAGCTTCCAAATGATGGGTCGTATCCTATTCTTGATACGACCCAGTTAACGCCGAGTATCATCGCTGACTTCACTGAATGGGCAGGTTACACTGACGCTGATCTAAATGGGATAGCACTTCTTCCAATTGGATCATCCCAATTGACGATTGTATATCAGCTTTTAGAGTATTACCTAGATCCAAATTTTGCACGGTCAAAGTACGCTGGAAGTAGTTGTTCGAGTATCATCAACGCTTTATCGCAAGTAGTAGGGTTTCTTTCTGCAGGTGCTAAACTTATAAGCGACTTGATGAACTTCTCTTTGGATTCCATTCTATCTCAGTTGATGTCGTGGAAGACTATTCTAACAAATATGGTAGATGAACTCGTTGAAAGAATGCGTGCGAAACTCAATAACTTCGCAAAGCAGATCTTGTCGTTTGGCTTTCAGGTAAAAGATGCAGTCAGTAGATTCTTAAAAAAGATCGAGAAAGCAAAGAGCTTCTTCTCAGATCTAACAATCGAGTCTATTAAGGCAAAGATCGAAGAGATCATCGCAAAGGTTGCAGGCCAATTTGAAGACATCACACCAAAAGCAATTGCACATATCCTCATGGTGATTTGTCAATTGGCCGATTCAATTACGTCTTTCATGCAGTCTCCACTTGACAGTATCACGAACGCATTCAACTTCTTTACCCTTCAACAGTTTGCTCTTAAGCAATTCACTAATGATCAGATATCTAAGTCGGTAGAAGCTGGCAATCCGCGTATGGCACCGGAACAAAGTAGTGCGGTTGTCGATAAGGCAATTCAGCATACGAATAACATGGGTTCAGCGTCTCATCTACGTAATCCAAGCATCACTGATGAAGAGAAGAAAGTTCTGCAACAGATCCTTAACACCGGATCCGCTACTTCATCAGGAGTCACGATTAGTCATAGTGCGACAACGATCTCCAGAGAAAACAACAAATCTGGCGGATGGTCATACGTAATCAACCGTGGCGAACCTATGTTGTACGTAATCCTGTTTAGAATCGCAAAGGCAATGGGTGAAAACTTCGTTGTCACATGTGGCTATCGCAGCCCAGAAGCGAATGCTTCTATCAGAAATGCTGCGAAGGCGAGTTTGCACGTAAGAGGTATGGCACTAGACGTTAGCATGGGTTCTCTCACCACGAGTCAGAAGGCACGATTCATCGACCTTGCGAGTTCAGAAGGACTGGGTGGCATTCAGTACTATCCATCTGATAACTTTACCCATATCGATGTCGGTGCGGTGAGATGGTGGCCTAATGACGCAGGTGTTGGTGGTGTGAATCGCATTCCAGCAGAAATCAAAGACGCGTTGATGCGTCACCTAAATGGAACGCCTGCAGCAAGTATTCCGTCTTCACGTTTAGTATCTAGCAACGCACAATAAATAACCATAAAGGGCTAAGTCATGGCGATCATTACACCTCTATCACGAAGAAAAGAGATCTACTCGGACGTGTATAAAACCATGGCCGTCAGTGCTGTTAACGCAGATCTGCTTAAGCTATCAGATGAACAGTCCGTTAAAGAATCGATCAAAAACCTGATCATGACAAATCGCGGGGAAAGATTGTTTCAACCAGAGGTAGGTTGTGACATCCGTAATCTTCTTTTTGACAACTTTACGCCAGATCGTTTGATTCTTGCGAAAGAGTTGATTCGAACAACTCTCAAAAACTATGAACCTAGAGCAGGCGTAATTGGCGTTGATGTGATTAGCGGGATTGATGATAACTCAATCTCGATCACCATCACGTTCAACATCATAAATAGAGAAGAACCAGTAGTTCTCACACTAACACTCGACAGGGTAAGATAATGACCACAACAAAAATCGCTGAACTTGATTTTGCTCAGGTTAAAGAAAACCTGAAAACATATCTAAAGAGTCAGACCCTCTTCAAAGACTATAACTTTGAAGGTTCGAACATGAACGTTATGCTCGATGTGTTGGCGTACAATACATTCCAAAATAACTTCTACACGAACATGGCACTGAATGAGATGTTCCTTGACTCCGCCCAATTGAAGGAGTCGGTGGTATCTCATGCTAAGGCGCTCAACTACGTTCCTCGTTCGCGATCGAGCGCTCGAGCTTTGATCAACGTAACGCTTAACGTCCCAGCTGAAAACGCTCCTGCGTTTGTAGTCATCCCTGCGAAGACAAAATTCACCGCTCAGTGTGGAACTAAGTCCTTCTCATTCTACACACTCAATTCGTACACGATCACTCCAGCGAATGGCGTCTATCGCTACTCAAACCTTGACATCTACGAAGGGTCCTGGGTCACCGAGTACTTCACCGTGACGAATGACTCGACTCAAAGATTCATCCTCAGCAACAACAAGATCAATACTAACACAATCAACGTACAAGTAAAACAGAATTCTGCTGCGACGACGTCAACGGAATTCACTCTTCGCAATAGTATCTTTGGAGTGGAACTAACCGATCCGGTGTTTTACATTCAGGGTGCTGAGAGCGACAAGTACGAGCTGATCTTTGGCCGTGACAAATTTGGCGCCCAGCCAGTAGCAGGTAACGTCATCGTGGTCGAATACATGATCACGAGCGGCGAAGAAGCTAATGACATCAACACCTTCTCCATTGCAGATAAGGTCGCTAACTACACTGGCACAGTCAGTGTAGCAAACATCTCTGAAGGCGGCGCTGAAAGAGAAGACATTGAATCTATCAAGTACTACGCGCCACGTTCTATTCAGGTACAAGACCGCGCTGTGACTGAGAAAGACTACGAGATTCTTTTGAAGACTCGCTATCCTGAGATCCAAGCAATCTCAGTTTACGGCGGAGAAGAGCTCACTCCTCCACGTTACGGTCGAGTTGTCGTAGCTGTCGATGTCATGAACGCAGACGGTGTGTCCGAAAACAATAAAGTGAAGTACGCGTCTTACCTATCAGGAAAAACACCGGTTGGAATCGAACCGATCATTGTTTCACCAGAGTTCATGCACGTTGAACTAAGCACTACCGTCTATTACGGCACAAAGAAGACTGCACTCGGGGAATCCGCAATTGCTTCAAAGGTGCTCGATGCAATTGCTGCTTATAACAGCACATATCTGAACGACTTTAAAGCGACCTTTAGGCCTTCTAAACTGGCTGCGGCTATCGATGGATGCGATGTCAACATCTTGTCGAACGACCTCGATGCAGTGCCGTTTATTCCACTCGTGCCTACGCTCAATATGTCTAACACATTCGACGTGACTTTCAAAAATGCATTGGTCAAAAACCAACTGCTAAACGAAGGCGAGCCAATTCAATCGCATAAACCTGCGATTAAGAGTTCTTCCTTCACGTTCAATGGAAGCAGTGTGTTTATGATGGATGATGGAAAAGGCGTACTCAATATCATTAAGTACCAAGATGCTTCTTACACGATTGTAAAGCGTTCTATAGGAACAGTAGATTACGACACTGGCAGAGTCATCATTCGAAACCTTATTCCTACCGCATATCAAGGTTCAGAGATCAAGCTGATGGGAAGAACCGCGAATGGTACGATAACATCACCAAAGAATCGCATCCTTTCAATAAGAACTTCTTACAGTGATGTTGAGACCCCTGATGTAATCATCAACGTAGTCGGAGTGTAATGAATGAGTGTCACCGACTTTTCAAAAGAAGTGTCGCAACTGATCGAGAATCAGTTTCCAGAGTTTTATCGTGATGAAGGCTCAAACTTAGTAGCCTTCATTCGCGCGTATTACGAATTTCTTGAGACGAATGAGAAGTACTCGCTTAAGCTAAGTCGACAGATGTTTGATATGAGGGACATTGACACGTCCCTTAATGAATTTCTGGTTTCATTCAAAGAAGCGTATCTAGCAGACTTTCCATTCCAATTTACGACCGACACAAAGTTCGCGATCAAGAACATTGTCAATTACTACAGATCAAAGGGTTCTAAAGAATCACTTAGTCTGTTGATGAAGCTATTGTTTAATGAAGACATCTCAATCTACTATCCAGGTGAAGACGTTCTTCGACTGTCTGATTCTTCATGGTACAAACCATCGTATCTAGAAGTAACTATCGCACCGCGCAATATATCCTTCATCAACAAGGAGATCACTGGTCTTAAATCCGGTGCAAAGGCGTTTGTCGAGAGTGTTGTAAGAAAGAGAATCAAAGGCAAAGTCTTCGATGTCATGTATCTAAGCACGATTCGAGGTACATTTCTCGCACGTGAAAGAATCAGTGATGATGGCACAGCTATCAACACTCCTCGTGTCAAAGGTTCTCTCACGAGCTTAGACGTTGTACTCGGTGGTCGCAATAACAAAGTCGGCGATCGTTTCAGAGTCATCACTGATGAAGGTTATGGCGGTATCGTCAAAGTGTCGAGTATCGTTGACGCGACTGGACGGGTTGACTTCAAAATCGTCGATGGGGGATGGGGCTTTACAACTACAGATTCGACCGACGTATACGTATCGAGCGCAGTGTTGTTTGTCGACAACCAGAACCTATCATACTACCCATACGAAAGAGTGTACCAGACGCTCGAAACAGTCGACGTAATCAGTGCTTCTGACTTCACTGCAAACGCCGCAGTCGGTAATTACGTAACGGGTAAAACGTCAGGAGGAACACTTGTTGCGAATGGCTACATCGTAGCTATCTCGAACACATACTATGATACGATAAGCGGTTCAAATCTGCCGACGACGAATGCGTCAAGTAATGCCACGATGACTATTCTAGTCAACTCTGGAACATACCTTGATCAACGTGGGCTTGTGCTTAGCAGCAACACCATTGGACTTCAAGTCGGAGAGACTATCACCGAAGAGACTACTCGCTATATCACCTACACTAACCTGAATGGAACATTCAACGTTGGTGATGTACTTGATCAGACTACTAAAGAAACGTTTGGAACGACTATCACAAACATCACTGGCACTCTTGATGCCAACACCTTCGTGATCACTGGCGTTTCTTCTACTGCGGGCTTAATCTCTGGTCAGCCACTGACTAAGGTTTCCGGCACAGGTGTTTTTGCTCCTGGAACTACGATCAAATCAGTTACGTCTACTACCATTACGATCAATAAGAAGCCGACGACGTCTGGTTCAATTACGTTCAACGCTGGAACGTATGATGTGATCACTGCATATGCCTTTGGTACTATACAGAGCGCGAATGGTACTGTTCTGGTCGTCAATAAGTCTTGGGGTGAATTTAGCGCAAACACGCTCGTTAACACTAGTTCGGCTAATGCGCTTTGCACAGACGTGACGACGCTAAACAGCGACATTGGAGCTAAAGGGTTAATCACCGGCATCAACGCGAGCAGCAACACTATTTCAGTTAAGGTTCTTTATGGAACGTTTGATAATACCAAGCAGATAAGAGGCGATCAAACTGGTCTAATCTATACTATCAACGACAACTCAGCAACGGGCGCAATATACGTTTTTAGAAACGACGTGTCTTCGGCAAATGGCATCATTCGTAGCGCAGAAGATGCAACAGTTGATGGTATAGTCATTGGTCAAGATGAAGAGTCTATTGGTCTGCATGGTAACACCGGTCCGTTCTTCTTTAGCTCAGCGAATCTGTATCCTTCGTTTGTGTCGACTGATCGTAGCTATGAGACTATGATTAGCCCACCACTTGACGCTAATAACAACATCATCAACATAACGAATCAGATCACACGAATTCCTGGTGGTAGATCTGCTGACTTCGTGGTCGGTGCAATATCTGAAGTAGAAACTGGAGTGACTACTTACACAGATGTTGTCGGCGAGACGAATATCGCAGGTGTTCCATATACGAGAATAAAGATCAATGGTGAAGGATCTGGTTATGGTTACGTCCAAGAAGTGACCGTGAACAGTGGAGGCAGCGGTTACATCAACGGAGCCAACGTTGTGTTCTCTGGCGGAGGGTATGCAGGTGGCAATCCTCAGAGTTCTGCAACAGGATACATTCAGGTGACCTCTGGAGCGATCACCGGTGTAGTGTTGTCGACCTATGGCTCAGGCTACTATGAGACTCCTACGATCACCATTCCGAACGGCACCGGTGCTAACGTGTCTATCGTCATGAACTTCGGTTACGGATTCCCGAAAAATCCTAACGCTGAACTCAACAACACGATCGGAGATATGTTGAACACCAGCATCATGGATGTGGGTCGTATAGCACTGTTGGGCAAGATCAACCCTGGCACCGAGTACACAGTCGATCCATTCGTGAAAGTCAGAAATAAGTTCATCGCTGCGTACCAAAGAGGCGACTTGATTCTCAATGTCACAAACGTAACGAATGGTTCGTTCGTAGTTGGAGAAGACATCGAGCAGATAGTCAACAACTCGACCTTTGTGAAAGGTTCTGTTAAAGCGATCAACCTCGTGAACGGATCCGGACAAATTTTCTTGAGAAGAAAGAGTATGGCTATCGCGATTGACACCGCACAGCCAATATATGGATCACGTACGAAAGCAACTGCAACGGTTTCGTCTATCACTGCAGATCCAGCTACACAATTCATCGGTGATAACGCAAATATCACTGCGACCGCAATCTCGGCTTCAGGTGTTGCAACTGGGCTTGAAGTGTTGGATTCTGGCTTTGGGTATATAGAAGACGGTGATGTTACACTGGAGTCTGTTGGAGAGAACAACTTCATCATCACGGCAAAAACTCACGCAGACTATCAGGGTATTTCGCAAGGGTATTGGAGATCTACTAATTCTCACCTGAATTCGGAGAAGCGAATTCATGACAATAAATACTATCAAGAATATTCATATGATGTGCTTTCCGGTTTGTCTTTAAGTAGATATGAAGAGATTCTTCGCAGTGTATTCCACGTTGCGGGAACTCGCATGTTTGGTAGCGTCGTAAAGAACTCTAACGTATCGGCAGAACCTGAAGTAGTTGAAAGCAGTATCGCTAAATTTAAGCCAGTGCCGAATCAGCTAGTGACACAATCTGGATTGGTCATAGTAACTACATCTGGCAACAATCTAATCGTCCGCAGGGAGACTGAAATATAATGGCAAATACGACAATTAGCCAATTAACACCAATCACCGGCACGGCTGTTGCAAATGATGACTTGTTTCTAGTCTATGACGCTAGTGCTAACACTGAGAAATATATCGCCGCTTCAGAAATGAAGAACATGATCGGCAATGGTACGCTCACGATCAACACAAGTTCTGCGAATGACGCATTAGTCGTGACAAGCACAGACGCAGGTGCAACTGCTGCACCGGACATAGTCTTCTATAGAAACAGCGCTTCTCCTTCAGCAAGCGACCTCATGGGTAATATAGTATTCCGCGGAAAGAATTCTCTCGGCGCGAACAATGATTACGCAACAATCGGTAGCATAATTGCTTCGACTACGGGTGGTTCTGAAAGTGGTGCCATAACATTTTCAACTGAATTCAATGGTGTCCTTGCTGAGAGAATGCGAATTCAGCAAAGCGGCAGCGTTGGTATCGGTGGTACTGGTAGTAACGCGGTATCTCTTTTCATTCAAAGAAACATAACAGGTGCAACGACCGCGTTCTCAGTGTATTCAGCACCTGAAGTTCAAAGTGACGTAACAGGTACTGCCGCTTCGTTTAGATCCCAATTAAACGTTGCGAACACAGCATTCACTACACAGTTTTTAGTTAACTACCAGGCTGTTCAGGGCACGTTTGGTCCTTTGGCAACGGTAGGAACTCAGTTTGGTTTCAACTGTGTAGGTAACCTTGTAGGTGCTAACACGAATATCGCATTTAGCTCAGATGCATCGATAGCATCTACAGTTACTACAGGAAAAACAGTAATTGGTTTTAGAAGCGCACACCCAATTGCAACTGGTGGCGGCACTACTTGGAACTTCTATGCAAATGGTACGGCACCAAATTACTTCCAAGGTAACGTATCAGTTGGTACAATCACACCTGATGCTTCAAAGCTATATGTGTCCGGTAACGTGGCTATTACATCTACTTTGTCTGCGGGTGGTAACATCACCGGTGGCGCTCAGATCGCAGGCAAATATACTGCGTTGGCGAATGGCACGACCGCGATGGCGTTGGCGACGAACAGCGTTGTAAAGGTTACTCCTACGGCAACCGCCACATTCACTACGACAGTTGCTCCTGCCGGATCTCGCGCGAGTGTGATCATCTTAACGAGCGGCACCACATCATATACGATTACGTTTGGTACTGGGTTCATAACGACTGGTACTTTGGCGACTGGAACTGTAACAGCAAAAACCTTTGTCATTGACTTTGTATCAGATGGTACAAGCATGATTGAGACCGGTAGAACGACTGCGATGTAAGGAATAAACGATGAAACTGCTTACACCTAATTTTAAGACCAACCTGGTCAAATCGTTCATCGAGAATATTGCAGAGCCAGATGGGTATTACTTTCTTGGCGCTCATCGTAGCATCAAGTTTGCGAATGATTCTTCTCCTCCAGATATTACCTCAGACGTCCGTAGCACGCATTATCAACTGTATGATGAGTTGCTATTTGGTAAACACATCACAGCCAACGACGTTAAACCGATGATTCGAAATGTACCATGGACTGAAGGAACAGTCTATGAGATGTATGATACTGATACGCCAGATCTCGAAAAGAAAAACTTTTACGTAGTGTCTTTTGAGTCAGGTGAGTATCATGTGTTTAAGTGCTTAAATAATAATGGTGGGGTTCCTTCCACCGAACAACCGAAGCGTTCTGAAACAAATCCTGATGATGTGTATTACCGCACAAATGATGGGTATGAATGGAAGTACATGTTCAGTGTAACACCTTCGCAATATCTTAAGTTCGCTACTCCTTCATACTTCCCAGTGTTTGAAAACGTAGACGTAAGCGCTAATGCGGTTCCGGGTTCACTCGATACTATCATCATCGAAGACCCAGGCCTATCTTATCGTAACTTTGCGACAGGCGTGTTTAAAGAATCTGGTGTAGGAGGCGATCCTCTCATCTTCTCGATTGAATCAAATTCTCCAGATAGCCCGTTGTCGGCGGATGACTTCTTCTACGAGAACAGCTCAATCTACATCGACAATGGTCCAGGTGATGGTGAGATTAGAACTATCGTCGACTACTTTGTTCAAGGTGGTGAAAAGATAATCGTTCTAGATTCACCGTTTGAGACTGTGCCAAACAGAACTAGTTCTTTTATCATCTCTCCTAAGGTGTACATCTCAGGTGATGGAAAGAACGCTAAAGCGAGATCGATCGTCAATGCTAATACCGGTTCGATTAGTGAAATTGTCATCATCGACCGTGGAAGCGATTACGCGTACGCTAGCATCGAAGTTGTTGGTACGACCGGAACCTCGACCATCACGACTGTTTCGAGTGTTGTGGCTCGAGCAATCATCTCTCCGCCAAAAGGTCATGGCGCAGATCCAGTGAATGAGTTGTATGCGACTAGACTTGGCGTAGGTATGATGTTTGAAGGATCTGAAGCAAATACGATTCCTACCACGAATGACTACAGAAAAATTTCGTTGATCAAAGATCCATTGTTCAAAACAGCTAATCTGACGTTCACTGACATCGTTTCAAACATATCAGTCACAGACGTTGTTTATCAACCTTCCACCGGTGCGCAGGGAACTGTTACGACTGTTTCTGGCGATACCATCACGGTTGAGAGCATCTATGGTTTCTTTGAAGCTTCAAGCAAAGATCCGTCAAACACCGCGATTTACTTAGCTAACACCGGAATCACATTGATCAACGATAAAACCACTGTGCTTGGATATGTTGAATCTATTGACCGTGCGTTTGAAACATTCGACCAAAGAAGTATCTATCAGGTTGAAGTAACTGATGATGGCCCGTCTAACACTGGATTTATTGAAGATGAAGTCGTAGTGCAGTCTGGATTGAATAAGACTTTGCTTGTCGATTTGATTAAGCTTACGCTCGATGGCGTTGATGCAGCATATAAGTTCAATGAAGGCGAGACGATTAGCCAAACGACCGATGGTAATATTGCGACAGGAACGGTCGTCGGTAGAGTCGGAAACGTTCTTACCATTTCATCACCTACGAGTTACTTCACAGTCAATGCCTCTATCGTGGGTCAAACATCCGGTGAAACTGCGTTGGTGATCGATTATGATAACACGTTTGATGCTACTGCAACAGGTGCAATTCACGAAGTCAATCTAACATCTGGCACGACCGGTACCGGAACTATTGCACTAACAAATGTGAATGGTACGTTTACTTTAAGCGATGTACAGACAAACACAATAAATAGCTTCAAGGGTCAAACATCTCAGGCCGTTGCAAGGTTGAATGGAATCGATACGTCTAACACTAAAATAGTTGACGGCTCAGGTGAAATTTTGTACATCGAAAACTTTGTGCCAATCGTCAGAGATACCGATCAGACTGAACGCATTAAGCTTATTATTGAATTCTAAGAGGTACTAACAAATGGGTCTTAACACCAACTTCAATCAGTCGCCATATTTTGACGATTTTGATGAGACTAAGAACTACCATAGAGTTCTTTTTAAGCCAGGTGTCGCTCTTCAAGCACGTGAATTGACTCAACTGCAAACCATTCTGCAGAATCAAATTGAGCGTTTTGGTGATAACATTCTCACTGAAGGCACGATCATCCAGGGTGGAAACTTTGTCGAGGAACCTCGCCTCGAGTACGTTAAGATTCGTGACATCGCCAAAAACCCTCTTGGTAACGAGATCGCGGCTGACGTCAATCAGTATACTGACCTTAAGGCAATCGGTGCGTCTGGTGTAGAAGGTGTTATCATCTACACCACATTCGGCCTTGAGAGTCAGTCGCCAAATCTGAACACACTGTATATTAAGTACACGAAAGGTGCGCAAGACGCCCTTGGCAATAACATCAATCGCTTTTCTGCAGGTGAAGAACTCACACTGATGTCGAAGGACACGAATGGTGACTACACCGTTCATCTTTACACAGTGACCATTGCGACGACCGCAGTCGACAACGCCGAAAGTGCTGAGCCGGTTGGAGCTGGTTATGGTGTTCGTTGTGGTGAAGGCATCATTTACCAAAAAGGTAACTTCATTCGATTCCAAGATGAGTTGACAATCGTTTCGAAGTATGATACTAATCCAGATAGTGTAGTCGTCGGATTCAGAACTGAAGAGTCTATTGTCACGAGTGACGTCGACTCAAGTCTGCTCGATAACGCAGAAGGGTTCAACAACGAAAAAGCACCTGGCGCAGATCGTCTTCAGCTGACTCCTTCTCTAACTGTTCTCACCATCGATGAAGCACGATCCGACGAGACCTTCTTCGCGATACAAGAATACTCGAGCGGCAAAGTTGTCCGCCGTAGAGTTCGTACACAGTACAATCAAATCGAGAAAGAAATGGAGCGTAGAACATCAGAGGAATCTGGTGACTACGTAGTCAACCGTTTTGATGTGTACTCTGCTCCAGATGTAACCGATCCAACTAAGATCAACGCATACATCGGCCCGGGCTTGGCTTACGTCGACGGCATGAGAATTGAGCTGTTCAATGAAATCTCTCTTCCGATTGAAGATGCCACGACGACCGCAAACGTAGCTAATCAGAACGTATCATCTAACATCGGTGTATATGTAAGTGTATCTCCGACAACGGCTGGAAAACCAGGCCGTTTTGATGTTACTACGTTGGAAGTAGTTAATCTCGTCGATGGAAGTGCTGCAACAATCGGCACGGCCAGAATCCGCGCGATCACCAAGCAGAGTGCATCACTGTACAGAGTGTACATCTTTGCAGTGAAAATGAACTCCGGCAAAAAGTTCCAAGACGTTAGAAAGATCAAGTCTTCTACTCTAAACGGTGACTTTACGGTCAATCTTGTGAGTGGATCTGCGAAACTCGAAGCAGAGACATTCAATAAAGTCATCTTCCCTCTCGGAAAGTCGTTCATCAAAGAGTTGACTGATTCTCAGACCAGCTACATCTACGAAGCATCGAGAACTACTTCTTTCTCTGGATCTACCCTAACGCTCACCCTTACTGGAAATGATGAATTCCCGTATTCTGAAGGAGCTCTGCTTCCAGACAATCTGCTTGACATCATCATCGTCGCAACCTCGGCCGATGGTGTTAACATCACAGTAGGCGAAGCTCTTGAGATCACTTCTGCTTCACTTGACGCAACGAGAAAGATCCTTACGATCAACACGACGAAGACTGCTTCGGTTTCAGTCAACGTTGCGGTATACTTTAGCGCAAAATCCACTGCGGTGTCTGGAACACAGAAAACACTTACTACCGCTTACGTAAAAGTAGCAGCAAATACAAACGCAGCAGGTGTCACTGGAAACTACTCGCTTGGCATGCCAGACGTCTATGACATCGTCGGTGTGTGGAAGGGTAGCTCTGCTACGACATGGGCTACGCTTGAAAGCAATGCAACTAGTGAAAGTAGCACCAATAACGTTACCTCTAGCTTCAAGCTCATGAAGAACGATTACGATGATCGTTACGGTCTTTCTTCGGTCAAGAAGAAAGGTGCTATCACAATCGGTTCTAACGACAAACTGATCTTCAAGGTTAGAGTATTTACTCGCGGGGACGGTCATTTCGTGTCTGCGAAGAACTATCCGGTCGATGATACGAGTGTGGTACTTCCTTCAAACAAAATCAGAACAGAGAGCATCCCAACCTATACCGCGACAGATGGCACGTTCTTCTATCTGCGTGACTGCATTGACCTGAGACCATACGCAACCGCGACCGCTACAATCGCGACAACTGCTAGCACCGCGTCGACGGATCCTAGCGCAACTGAAGCATATTCTTCTGCGAAGTTCCCTGTTCCAAACAAACTGATTGAGACTGCGTACACATACTATTTGGGTCGCAATGACATCATTATCATCGACCGTAATGGCGAATTCCAAATCATCAATGGAACCCCTTCAGAAAACCCAAGCTTTCCTCCTGAGCCTTCGAAGGGAATGCTGCTAGCAAGAATCACCGTTCCGCCCTTCCCAACGCTCGATTCAGCTACAGCTATGAGACTTGGAAAGCCAGAGTATGGTGTGGGCATCTCGTCTAATCAGACTCAAAGATACACGATGAAAGACATCGCGAACATTGATAAGCGTATTCAGAGCATTGAATATTACACGTCGCTTTCTCTGCTTGAAAATTCTGCAAAAGATTTTCAGGTGACTGATCCAACTGGCGCGAATCGCTTTAAGAATGGCATCTTTGTCGACAACTTTAGTGACCTATCTTTGGCTGATGTAAACGGTGGTGAATACGACGCTGCAAATGAAGCGTTCAATATCACTCCATCGATTCGTCAGTATTCTCTTGGTCTAAAATATGATAGTGGCACCAACGTTCAAAGATACAACAACGCAGTCGTTACACTTCCTAAAGTAGATGTTGCTATGACAGATGTCTCGCAACCTTACGCTACTGCGCTTAAAAACTGTACGACTAGTTTCTATAACTACGTCGGAAAGGTGAGTCTGTATCCTCCGTATGATTCTGGTCCTGACACTGTTCAAGCACCAGACATTCAGATTAACATCGACCTAGCGAAAGTATTTGTTGACTTTACCGACAACCTCAGTAAGTTTATTCCTCTCACAAAAGAGGAAAGCAAGGTTCTTGCTCAGTTTGGTCGCACGACCGTGTCTGAAATCACGACCACTCAGCTGCAAGTAGGTAAAGGAAAAACAGAGAGACAAAACCTTGGTGATTTTGTCACTGACTTGAATTTTAGACCATTCATGAGATCGCGCTCTATTAACATCAGAGCAGTCGGTCTGAGACCAAATACTCGTTACTGGATATTCTTTGACGGTGTCAATGTCACCGACGAACACGTGTATCAAGCGATGGACTACAGCGGATCGTTTAGTGCTGACCTAATCGCCCAGATAACTCGTACTCCAGGTGGAAGATTCGTAAGCGACGAAAACGGCGTTCTCAGAGCGGTGTTTTTGATTCCGAAGAGCACATTCTACGTTGGTGACAGAAAGCTTGAGATCCTTGACGTCAACGACATCGCGGACAAAGATGCTGCTACGTCGTATGCATCTGCTACATACAGTGCGTTCAATCTTCAGGTCGAAAAGACCGGCATGTCGACTAGCGTCACGATGCCAAAGTTTGAGTCAGCCGTCATTGATGTAAGACAGCAGGTCGTGACTTCGGGTGGCTCTGACCCTATCGCTCAGACCTTTATCATTGAACCAGACAAATCTTCTGATACAGACGTGCTTATCACTAAGATCGATCTTTTCTTTGCTAGAAAGAGCCGATCGGGTAATGGTGTTGCAGTACAAATCTGTGAAGTGCAAAATGGTATACCAAATGGTATCGGCCTGCCATACTCTAAAGTTCATAAGAGAGCTTCGGAAATCGTTGCGCCTTCCTCTAACATCGCAACCAGCGCACTAAATCCAACTACCTTCGTGTTCGATGCGCCTGTTGCAATTAAGACCGGTGTTGAGTATGCAGTAATGGTTGCACCCGACGCGAACGACCCAGATTACCTGATGTGGATCGCTAGAACCGGCGAGAATGACGTCGACACCGGCATAAGAATCGTGAGTGACTCTAACGCAGGTGTCCTATTCACTTCTACGAATGGTAAGACTTGGACGCCATATCAGAATGAGAACCTCAAGTTTACGCTGTACTCTGCAAAGTTTACAACTTCGAGTGGTGTCGCAACTCTGACTAACGAAGACCACGAGTTCTTCACAATCTCTGACCTAACCGGTACGTTTATCGGCGACGAGCAGGTCTTCGTGAGAAAGACGACTGGTTTTGCAAATGGTACTGTTGCCGTGACGAATGGTTCAACTGACATTGTTGGCACCGGCACTTCGTTTACGACCCAGTACACTGCAGGAAAGCACATCATTCTTACAAATGGTACAACTTACACCGCATATAGAATCGCCCAGATCTTGAGCAACACGAGCATGCGTCTCGAAATCCCAGTAGACTCAAGCAGCGTATCTGGCCTTTCGCACTATCAATCGGCTGTTGGCCGCATGCAGTACTACAATGCGAATGATCCTGCTACGTTGATTCTGCGCAATTCTACTGCTGCATCGACCGCTCAAGGTAACCTAGTCTTCGCTAACAATGATATTATCATCGGCGAGATCTCTGCTGCGGTATGCACTATCGCTGCAGTTAAGAGCCTACAGATGAGTTATCTGCAGCCGCTAATCCAACGTTCGAACTTCACTAAGACTGGCGTGGAAATCTCTGCAGATCTTTGGAATGGCACCTCTTTGATTAGCGGACTCGGCATGTCATTTGGTAAGACGAACTACCTGACTAGTGATGCGTATACGATTCGTAGTAAGAGTGACCTAGCAGCTACTTCGTTTAAGATCAATCTTACTCTCAATAACTATTCGTCAACTACGAAAGACACTTCGCCTATCGTCGATTACTCAATCTCAGACATGATGATCGGCGAATATGAAGTCAACAACCTAATTGACGACAGCCTTGAGCGCACTGGAAATGGTGCGTCTAAGACAAGATACGTCTCGAAGATTGTTCAACTCGCTGAAGGCATGGACGCTGAAGACATCAGAGTCATCCTTGGCGCATATCGTCCAACCGGCACTGACATCGCAGTGTATGCAAGACTCATCTCTGGAACCGATAACCGTAATCCATCAAACGTAGAATGGACGAGACTTGTTATAAGACCAGAGACTGATACGTCTTCTTCTCTAGCAAACAGAGAAGACTATAGAGAATATGATTACCAACTCAGCACAGTTTCAAAAACTGCTGGAATGGGAGCGTGGAGCAACTCTGGAACGATCAATTACTTAGATCCAGACGGTGCACTCTATACTAGCTTTAAGTACTTCGCAATTAAGATTGTACTGGGCGCAGATTCTTATAGTGTAGTACCTCGTCTAAGAGATCTGAGAGTTATTGCAGGAACATGATGCATCAACTAATTCGCACCGAAGAAAAAGACTTCGCACGGGATGTTACATCCCGTGCGTTGATAAATACTAATAGAGCAGCATTGGCTGAACACAAACAAAGAAAAGAACAATTGGCGCGTCTCGACAAAGTCGAAAAAGATGTTGCAATGATCATGGCAACAATGAATGAGATTCGCCAAGCACTGAGAGATTTAGGAGCGAGTAAGTAACTATGGCAGAACCAGTTTATGTACAAGCCGGTGCTAATGTAGAAGCAACTGATACATTTGCTACGTGGATTAACACTACTAATGCTCTTGTTTATGACATGGGCACGAAAGTATTAACCACTACTACATTTGCCCAACCAAACACTAGCGTCGGTGGTTACGTAACGGGTAACTCGCAAATCGAGGGTATCTTCAGCGCAAATACTCTTGCGGCATCAACTGCATTACGTGGTGGTACTGTAAGTGTACCCGGAAACCTCAATCTGACTTCAAACGTTATCTTTGCAGATTCGAATCTGGTTAGCATTGGTGCTAACACCGACAATTTTAACGTTAACGCAAACAATATGACGGTCACAAGTGGTGTAACAATCAACACCACTAAGTCAGTCAACGTAACTGCGGCTAACACTAATATCAACTCTGGTGCTCTGTTTGTCAAGACCGACGCAAGCTTCACTGGATCTCGTGTCGACGTCGACAGCCCAGTGCTTGACGTTACGTCGAACACAGTGATCACTGCAGCTACACTGAACGCAAACGTTGACATCATCACTCTCGGATTCAATGGATCTGATGCACTCAACGTTAATGCTGTCGCGGACTTCAATGCCAACGTAAACATTGATGGCATCCTGACTTCTACCGCGAACGCAGTATTCACTGGCGCGCAAGCAAGATTCGATAACAACGTCATCATCGGTTCTTCAGTAGCCGACAACCTGACTGTTAACGCATATCTCGCGTCCGATCTTCTGCCATCCGCAAACACTGTCGACCTTGGATCTGCATCTAATCAGTACGGCAACGTACACACGATGTTTGTGTATGCTGGATCTGATGTAGAAGCAATTGGTGAAGTTGTACTCAAAGGTACTACTGCTAAGACTCTCAGAGTAACTGGCTCGAATGGATCGTATCAGAACCTGAATATTACCTTCAGCAACAACTCCGTATCCAATACAGCCATAGTAGCAAATACTTCTGGTTTATTTGGTGGTGTTAACCAATTATACTCCCTTGGAAGCAGTTCTGTCAACTGGAAAGATCTGTACGTACAAAATTCTTTCGTCACCGGAAACGAAGTAGTCACGGGTGACATCGCGGTCAACGGCGGCGACATCACCACCACTGCTGCAACGTTCAACCTTCTCGAGACCGGTGCAACCACACTTAATGCATTCGGTTCAGCAACAGCTATTGACATCGGTGCAAATAGTGGTACAATCACTATCAATAACCCAACACTCGTTGGTTCACAGACGACTCAAAACGTGTACAATACTGTTGCGACGACTGTTAACGCATTTGGTGCTGCTACTGCACTTAACCTTGGTGCTGCAACCGGTACAGCTACTCTGAACAACGCAACGGTCGCGCTGAATGGTGGCACTGTTACCACGAACAAGACCACCTTCACTCTGCTGAACACGACTGCAACCACTGTTAACGCATTCGGTGCAGCGACGGCGATCAGCCTCGGTGCTGCAACCGGTAACACCACGATCAACAACAACGCAGTAGTCACTGGAGACGTAGCGGTCAATGGCGGAGACATCACGACTTCTGCTACGACCTTCAACCTCGTGAACGCAACTGCGACGACCCTGAACATCGGTGGTGCAGCGACGACCCTGAACATTGGTAATGCCGCTGGTGCACAGACTGTAACGGTCGGTGGATCTTCTACGGCGAGCTCAACATACAACTTTGCAACCGGCGTAACCGCGAGTGGTTCGACGAAGATTGTTAACGTTGGTACAGGATCTGCTGCCGGATCGACGACGAACGTCAACATCGGTGCATCGGCTGGTGGAACTACCACGATCAACTCTGGAACGGTCGTAGGTGCTGCAACCACTCAGAACGTATTCAACACTGTAGCGACTACGGTCAATGCATTCGGTGCTGCTACGACTCTGAACATCGGCGCGAACACCGGTACTCTGACGGTTGCATCTAACACGATCGTAGGTGCTGCAACAACTCAGAATGTGTTCGACTCTGTCGCAACGACCGTTAATGCATTTGGTGCTGCTACCACGCTCAACGTCGGTCAAACAAACGCGGTCATAACACTCGGTAAGACCAACGGTAACACTTCGGTCTCTATCGCTGGAAACGGTATCTCTGGAACTGCTACGCTGACGAGTAACGTAACGACCGGTAGATTTGTAATCGCCCCAGGCATCACGAGTGGATCTGTCGACATCGGATCTGGTAACGGTGGATCTGCGAAGGTTCTATTCACATCTGATTCAGATGCCATCAACACCGGCGCACTTGTAGTCGCAGGTGGTGTTGGTATCGCTAAGGTTCTTCGTGTCGGCAATAACGCAATCGTCGATGGTGACCTTACGGTTAAGGGTGCAGTCGACTTCCAAGGAAACGTAACGGTTAACCTTGCAGAAGCAAACACTGCTAACCTGAAAGTCTTGAGTCAAGCTGAGTTCCTTGGTACGATCAACTCTTCGTTCATTCCTTCGTCAAACAACACATATAACATCGGCACGACAACCTCGCGTTGGAATAATGTGTTTGCGAATGCAGTGACCGCTACCGGCGACGTTACTGCAAACAACGTCACTGCATCATCTTCGTTGATCACCGGTGCATTCGCAGTCAAGAGTGGTAACAAAGACTCTATCATCCTTGATGCAAATGTCAACGGTTCTGAAAACAGATCTGTTACGATCAGAACGCCTTCAAGTGGTCTTACCGCAGACGCCATCGTCACTCTCGCGAATGGTAACACTGTATTCCAAGCAGGAACAATGGCGATCACCGGCGCTGGTCTGAATCAGTTCGCTAGCACGACCTCTGCAGACCTCGCAGGTGTTATCTCTGATGAGACCGGAACAGGTTCACTCGTGTTTGCAAACAGTCCAACACTCGTGACTCCTACACTCGGTGTGGCTACCGCGACGTCGATCAACAGAGTTGCTATCACTGCTCCTGCGACGAGCGCAACCTTGACGATCGCAAATGGTAAGACTGCTACTATCAACAACACTCTGACTTTGAGTGGTACCGACGGCTCGAGCGTAGCATTCGGTGCAGGTGGAACTGTCGTCTATACCTCAAACAAGCTATCGGCCCTTTCTTCAACGACCTCTGCAGAACTCGCAGGTGTTATCTCTGACGAGACCGGCAGCGGAGCGCTTGTGTTCGGTACTTCACCAACGTTCACGACGAGCATTAACTCTGGTGCAACATTCGGTGCCTTTGCGAGTGCTACTGCTCTGACACTGGGTTACACTGGAACTGCTGCGTCGACACTGAACGTCTCAACTGGAGCTACCGTAAGTGCTTCGACTAAGACGATCAATATCGGTACTGGTGGTGCGGCTGGATCGATCACCAACATCAACTTTGGTTCGACTTCCGGCACTGGCACTGCAACGTTCAATAACGACTTGGTCGTCACGGGTAACCTAATAGTCAACGGTACGACCTCGACGATCAACTCTACAACAATTTCTGTTGACGACAAGAACATTGAACTCGGTGCGGTCGCGACTCCTACTAACGTCACTGCAGATGGCGGTGGTATCACCCTGAAGGGGACAACCGACAAGACCTTCAACTGGGTCAATTCTACAGGTTCTTGGACATCGTCTGAAGATATTGATCTTGCTTCAGGCAAAATATACAGAATCAACGGAAGCAGCGTTTTGAGCGCAAGTGCTCTTGGCTCAGGTGTTACCGGTTCGAGCCTGACTTCGGTTGGTACGATTGGAACCGGCACATGGCAAGGCACTACGGTCGCCGCGGCATATGGTGGAACCGGACAGTCTTCGTACACCGTTGGTGATCTTCTCTTTGCTTCTGGCACGACAACCCTTTCTAAGCTTGCTGATGTCGCTACTGGTAATTCACTCATCTCGGGTGGCGTCGGTGTAGCACCTTCATGGGGCAAGATCGGTCTGACCACACACGTCTCAGGTATCCTCGCAGGTTCTAATGGTGGTACTGGGGTTGACAATGGTGCAAGAACGATTACCATTGGTGGTAACCTCTCAACCGCAAACACCTTCACGACTTCGGGTAACTTCGGTCTGACACTGACGACAACCGGAACGACCGCAGTAACGCTGCCGACCTCAGGCACTCTCGCGGTAATTGGCTCCGGTTTGAACCAATTCGCATCAACGACCTCTGCTCAACTTGCAGGTGTAATCAGTGATGAAACCGGCTCCGGTGCTCTCGTGTTTGGTACATCGCCAACGTTTACAACGAGTATCAACTCAGGTACTACTTTTAGCGCATTTGCTGCAGCTACCTCCTTAACACTTGGTTACTCGAGCACCGCAGCTTCAACGACCAACCTTTCAACCGGTGCGGTTGCTTCTGGCACGACTAAAACTCTGAACCTTGGCACTGGTGGTGCAGCCGGATCAATTACTAACGTTAACGTCGGTGCGGCCGGTGGCGGTAACACAGTTATCAACTCAGCAGCGACTATTGTTCCTAACAACCTGGTTGTCGGTGCATCGTTGGCTGGTGGCCTCGGTCCAATCTTGACGATTGGTGGCATTGATAACGCCGGTTCGGGTTATATGAATGGTACTCACACGAACCAACTATTCACGGGTGGAACCGGTCTGTATGCTCTCGGAACAATTGTTGTTGCGGGCGGGGCAGTAACCGGAATTACACTGACTTGGGGTGGCCATCGCTATACAAACAACGATGTTCTCACCGTTCCATCTCTTTCGACAACGATCGCGACAACCGGTGCATCTGGCAATGGTACTACTGCTACGCTGACGTTTGCCAACTATGGAACTCCACCGTTTGAAATCGGCTCAAACATCACGGTTGCTGGTGTTACACCGACTGGATATAATGGCACATACGTAGTCACTGCATCTACAAACACTTCAGTATCATACGCTTCGACCACAACTGGTGCTCAGACAATTGCCGGTACTGTAAAGATGGCTACCGCGCTATCGAATTCTACTACGACTGTTACTTCAGTGCAAGAAGCAGACGTATATGTAAGCACATATACGAGTGACTCACTTGGTGCGCGCATTAGACTTGAATCAAATGATACAACCGTTACCACCGGCCAAGAATACGGTGCCATCGTATTCTCTGGTAGAGGTAGAGACTCTAGCACACAATCTTCAGGTGATCTTGGTATCATTAGAGGTGTTGCTGTGGGTACTTCTGGCGGCAGTGAGATTCAACTCTGGACCGCACAGAACGCTCTTGCGCCAAAGCTCGGAGCGGTAGTAACTCAAACTGGTAACCTCAGACTGTATAACGCTTTTGGCACATTCTATAGTGAACTGAGTAACGCTCCAACCGCGAACAGAACTCTGACTATTCCTGATGTCGCCGGTACCGTAACAATCACTCAAGCGGCTGCAGCAGCTGGTTACTTTGACACGAGTACGACCACACCTACTGCAACAAACCGCCTGAACTTCGGTGGCCACTTCTATCCAACCAGTTTGAATCTTATCGGCACCGCTGATACAACGACTGCCGCGACTCATTACTTCGTTGAAACTGGAACTGACGGATTCGTGAGACCAAAAACTCTGGCCAACGTTCAGACTGAAGTTGTAACGGCTACAAGTGTCGGTGTTCATGCACCAAGCAAAACCGGTGTTGGCGCATCTGGTACTTGGACAATTGACATCACGGGTAACGCAAATACGGTTACTAATGGTGTATATACAACGGGTGTTCAAACTATTGGTGGAAATAAAACTTTCACCGGAAACATGGCAATTGATGTCGGTGCGAATAACTTTACCGACGCATTCGTTATAAGAACTGGCACAATGGCAGCAGGAAATCCTGCGTTCTATCTTAAGAAAACTGGAAACACCGCGTTCTCAAGCGGCGGATGGAATGGCACTGCAACTGAAGGCACTTTTGCTCTTAACTTCACAGGTGTAACTACAACTGGAACCATTACTGCGGCAGGAAATATTACATCTAATGCTGCGGCAGGCGGAGCGTTTACTGATCAAGATACTGTGCTAGCACCTTTCTATGGCTCAGTAACTCAAAGTGCAAGTAGCTATTCGCCTATCATCAAAATGCGTTCAATTGGCGCTGCAAATATTTCAAATGCATCATTTGGTATTTTACACAATGAAGATAACACACAATCTGCATGCATTCATTTTATCCAGTTTGGTGACCTTAACAGTAGAACTTGGAAATTTAACGAGACTGGTGAATTCATTTCAGCAGGTGACGTTACTGCATTCTCAGACGAAAGACTTAAGACGAATATTCGTACAGTTGATTCTGCGTTGGAAAAGGTTTCCGAAATGCGCGGTGTTTACTTTGAAAGAGATGGAAAAGCCGGTGTAGGTGTAATTGCTCAAGAAATTGAAAAGGTACTACCCGAAGTAGTTCACAATGGGGATTATAAGTCAGTTGCGTATGGTAACATTGTCGGTGTTCTCATTGAAGCAATTAAGGAGCTAAAAGCTGAAATTGAAGAACTTAAGAAAGGCAAGTAATGTCAACTCTTCCATCTACTGGTCCGTTATCTCTAACCGGAAACATTCAAAACGAATTTGGTGGAACTGCGCCAACAAGCATGAGTGAATATTATCGCGATGGTTTGTACGTTACGCCTAACAACGTGGGGATTCCAACATCAACTGGATTCCCTCCAATAAGCATTAGCTCGTTTAGAGGAACGTATAAAACATCTTCAGTTGCCTCAATTGTACAAGCACTGTACACAGATGCAAACTTTTCTACTGTGCGCAATCAGCTTTTTTCAAAAACATCGTTTGGTCTAGGCATGGAAACGAGTACTGCCGGTGAATTTAACGATAGTTCTTCTGCAACATACAGATTTAGTACAAGTGTCACTAACAGTCGAACATGGCCGTCTTCTTTTGATGCAGCATTTGATCCAATGTTATCAACTTCAGGTGTAACAGTCATTATGAGAAACGTTGGAAACAGTGGTTTAACAAACTCGCTTACGCTAAATGGATTCCCGTATGGAATTTCACTAGATATGACTACTGTTTTTGCAGGACAAGTTGGAAGTGTTCTTAACGCTAGAATAAGTTATGCATTTATCCCACGTGACTATAATGGCATTGCCGGATTATCACTAACTGCTACTTATGAAAAAAGTAGTTCAAATAATGATAATTTGCAAGAACTGTTTGTAATACCCGGAAAATGGGAAGCGTACTGGGCTACGCCTGTCACAGACGGGTTAACTGGCGCGACCATACCGAGTGTTAACGCGTATGACTTAGTATTTGGAATTCGAACAGGATTGCAAGATGCATTTATTAGTGACGGCACTTGGAGCGGAACGGCATCAAGAAACAGGGTGATGCAGCGTAATTCTAGATTGAATACCAATACATCTTCGCACGTTCAGGCTACAACGTCCACCGGAAGTGTTACTTTTACGCCTGGAAGATTTTCTTCAACAAACCACTCAGGAATGGCGTGTGCATTCACATGTGTACAGGTGTAAAATGGAAGTAGAATTCATTGAACCGTTTAAAATTTTGAAGTTTACGATAACTAAAATAATAACCGAGAGTAACAAAGTTACAAACTTTAATTCGATTGTGTATGAAATTCCACCAGGTGAAATGCATCCCACATTAGGTTGGATAGACTATGACGAGAATTCTTTTGATGATTATGAGATAAAAGCCGCAGTCAGTTTAGCCATTGATGTGTGGACTCCTGAAATACGACAGCTGTATAAAGATTATGTGATAGAAAACCACGCAGTTGTGAGCCCGCCGCCAGAGATGGAAATTTTGAATGATCAATCTAATGAAATTTTGTTCAACGCACTTTACAAAGATGACACTAACTTAGTGAGTTGAAATTTAGAATGTTGCTAGAAGATTATATGTACTGTATAAATAGCCATAGAATTCGAGGAGCAATTTCATGGCCATTAAAGCAAATTTAGTTGTTGATCAGGGATCAACATTTACTGCGGCTATAGATTTAGTCGATGCAAGCGGAGCGGTTTTTAATCTAACCGGTTATAGCGTCGCAGCGCAAATGCGTAAAAACTACACCTCTAGTACTGCAGTTACCTTTATAACTAGTCACAATTCTACAGGAGGACGGATCGACCTAACTCTTTTTGCGACAACGACTGCTACAATTGAACCTGGGCGCTATCTATATGACGTAGAAGTCACAAGTTCTGGCGGCTCTGTGACTCGAGTCGTAGAAGGAATAGTTACTGTAACTCCAGGCATGACGAGAATCTAATATGACGACTATTAAGGCCAAGATCACTCCTCAACAGAACATTTTAGTCACAAACTATAAAGTAAGCACAAGCAGTATTACATTAGATGACCTCATTGACGTCCAGACTGGAAATCTCCAAGACGGCGCCTTGTTAACTTACGACGCAACAACTCAAACTTGGAAGGCTCTAAGTGTTATAGAGAATCCGAATACAGAAGTTAATGGAGGCTTCTTCTAATGTCAATTATTCGTGTTAAAAGATCCGGATCTTCTGGTTCGCCTTCAGCTCTTGCACAAGGCGAAATGGCTTACTCATTCTTGAGTGGCACACAATCAAATGGTGGTGACCGCCTTTACATCGGCACAGGAACTGAAATAGGTGGCGTATCGGCAAATATTGAAGTCATCGGCGGTAAATACTTCACCACAATGCTCGATCATGTTCCAGGCACCTTAACTGCATCATCTGCTCTTATCGTTGACGCTGATAGTAAGCTCGATAACTTCAACGTCGACAACATCAACATCAATGGCAACACAATCTCGACGACAAACCTAAATGGAAACATCGTCTTGTCGCCAAACGGAACTGGTGTTATTGATGCTAGCGGAAAACGAATTACAAATGGTGCACCACCTTCTGCTAATAGTGACTTTGTAACGCTCGGTTACCTCAACGCGAATTACACTGGTGGCACAGGTTCGAGTTCGAATCTGAACATTTCTGGTGATACCGGAACAGACACTGTTGCCCTTGCAACTGACACATTGGTTTTCACCGGCGGCGTAGGTTTATCGTCAGCCGTCACTAACAACACTATCACGCTTAATCTTGACAACACTTCGGTTGCTGCTGGATCATATGGATCGGGCACAAACGTTGCAAACTTTACTGTTGATGCTCAGGGTAGATTGACCGCAGCAGGTTCGACTGCAATCGCAATTCCATCGACACAGGTCACAGACTTCGCTGAAGCAGCTCAAGACGCAATTGCCGCAGCATTCGCTGCCGGTACACAAAGTGGTCTTACAATCACTTATAGTGATGCATCAAATGCGTTCAGTTTTAACGTAAATGATCCGACCATCACACTTTCAGGTGATGTAGCTGGCTCTGCTACAATGACGAATCTTGGAAACGTCACGATCACGACAACGATTCAACCAAACTCAGTTGCTCTCGGAACTGACACTACGGGTAACTATGTGACAGGTGCTACGGGTGGAACCGGCGTTACAATCTCTGGAACTGCTGGAGAAGGTTGGAGTCCAACTATCTCGATTGGGCAAGATGTATCAACAACCGCGAACGTAGTATTCTACAAGCTTGAGACTGTCGATGGCCTCACGGTCGGTGGTGATCTGATTGTCAACGGCAACACGGTTACGATCAACACGACGAACCTCGCCGTTGAAGATAACATGATCTATCTCAACGCAAATAGCACTGTCACAAATCCAGACCTAGGTATCGCGGGTAACTACAATGATGGCGTATACGCTCATGCTGGCTTCTTCCGCGATGCGACCGATGGCCGTTGGAAAGTGTACAAGGGGTATACCCTAGAGCCAGACGCATCACCGTACATAGACACTGGCCATGCTTCTTTTGCTCTCGCAGATATGCAAGCAAATACATTCTATGGTGCATTGTCTGGTAATGCTTCAACCGCTACCACTCTGCAAACCGCTCGTACTATCACTCTCGGTGGTGTACTAACTGGTTCTACATCATTTAATGGATCTGCTGATGTTACTATTACTGGTGGTGTTATTGATGCTACTACTTCTACAAAGGGTATTGCTAGCTTCAGCTCTACCAACTTCAGTGTTACCTCAGGAGTTGTTACAATCTCAGCAATTGATGGTGGAACTTACTGATTTTACTGCTATATAGCAATTATACTCAGTTTGTTCAAGCTGTCAAGGTTTATTTTACTCTGACTATATAGTCATAAGGAGGCCATATGGCATCGCCAATTCAGCTTAAGAGAAGTGCTGTCGCTGGTAAGGTACCGACCACGAGCGACCTAGCTCTAGGCGAGCTCGCACTCAATACATATGATGGCCGGATCTTTTTTAAGAAAGATCCCGGCACGCCGTCAGTCATCACGGTTGTAACTACTGACGATACTCAGACTCTTGCGAATAAGACGCTGTCCTCAGTTACGTTAACAGGGACCGTAACGGCCGATGGTGGCGTCGGGACTGCAGGGCAAGTTCTTACATCGAATGGCAGTGCGGTGTATTGGTCAACCGTATCTGGAGGAGGTGCTACTAACCTTTCTACTACGACCGGTGCTACAACCGTCACGATCGTATCTGATACCGGAACTGACGCAATCATTCCTGCTGCAAACTCTACCGTAGCTGGTGTAGTCACCGTTAACGATCAGACCTTTGCCGGGATAAAGACTTTCTCGAGCACAATTGTCGGTTCAATCAACGGTAACGCCGCAACAGCTACCGCACTACAAACTGCGCGGACGATAAATGGCGTTTCATTTGATGGTACGGCAAACATCTCAATTACAGCATCAACTACAAACGCACTTACAGTTGGTACAGGTCTCACGGGCACATCATTCAATGGTTCTGCCGGCGTTACTATTGCTATTGACTCCACCGTCGCGACTCTTACAGGTTTGCAAACACTATCAAATAAGACAATAAGCAGTCCAGTATTAACTGGTACACTTAGCGCAAATGGAACGGTTGGTACTGCAGGACAAGTTCTCACGTCAAATGGTTCCGGTCTATATTGGTCGACAGTCTCTGGCGGAGGTGGTGCTGCAATTGCAACGGTTTCGAATACCTCGCCAATATCGCCAGCAGAAGGACAACTATGGTTTAACAGTAACACCGTGAATCTTTCGGTGTATTATAGTGATTCAGATTCAAGCCAATGGGTAGAAGTAGGTCCAAACATTTCTAAAGCATTAGCAATGGCTTTTATATTCAACTGAGGAATACGCATTATGACAGCTCCAAACATTCTCCAAGTTTCTACTATCACCGGAAAAACCAACGTTGCTGAGGTTACTACAGTAGCTACCGATATTGTAGCAAATGCACCTAGCAGCAATTCAGTGTTTAAAGTAAACACATTAGTGGTTGCAAATATTGATGGCGTAAACGCGTGCGATATTAGTGTAGAATTTTTTAGATCATCGGTTGCATACAGATTAATCAATACTGTAAGTGTTGCAGCAGATTCAAGCTTTATTGCAATTGGGCGCGATTACCCGATATACTTAGAAGAAGGTGATTCTTTAAGAGTTGTAGCATCTGCTAATGGCGACTTGTCAGCGGTATGTTCGTATGAGGTTATTACGTAATGCTAACTAATAGTAATCATATTGGAAGATATGGCCAACTGACAACCGAATGGTCAGGAGGCATAACGGATATTCGCTCACATCATGCCGCAGTGTCAGCGGGCCGAGTACAAGATTATGCAGGCGTAAGCACTCCTTCTAATGAAAATGGATTTTTGATTGGCAGATACACTGGTAAATCATTTAGCTTGCTCTTACAAGATGCTTCTCCTTATAATCTGTATGTGACTAATGATGGCACAAGAATGTATGTGGTTGGTACGCAAAATAATAGAATATATCAATATTCTTTATCTACTCCATTTGATGTTAGCACTTCTACGTTTGTTAATCTTTTTAATCTAAACACTAATCCTGCTAATGCTTTAGGCATATACATTAAATCAGATGGAACGAGAATATTTGTACTTGGGATTACTGGGCGTATTGTAGTATCACTTACGTTTGGTACTCCTTGGGATGTAACTACTCTTGTGTATGACAATAAATCATTTAATACACAAAACCAAGAAACATCGCCACGCGGTATTACTGTAAACCCAGATGGAACAAAATTTTGGATTGTTGGTTTGACAGGTATTCGCGAATACACGATGTCAACTCCGTGGGACTTAGCTACTACAACTTATTCTAAAGGCGCAACAGTAGGTGACACTGTGCCGGCAGGTGTCGCGTGGAATTCTACTGGCACTCAATATATGGTTTTAGGAAACACGTCTGATATTATCATACCCAATGAAGTTACTACGCCATTTGACATTACCGGAAGAGTCGCCGGCACTACTACTTCTGCTATGGGCAATATAATACCTAATCAAGTTGTGACCAACCCAAATGGGTTTTACTTTGTGCCGGGAACTAAAAACCATTATGTCGTCGATACAGACAGAAGAGTCGTGTATTGGTTTACATCTAATATAAACGATCAACTAGGTGTCGGCGTAAACTCAAATAGATTAGCTTTCAGTGAAAGTTTTTCTCTTGGTTTAACCACCCCGCGCACTGTTATGTTTAAGCCGGATGGTACCACCTTTTATGTTTCAGACGATACTACAAAGGTGATACGTCGGTATGCATGCACCTCACCATGGGTCATCACCGGTGCTTCTATAGTGCAAACTGAGTACATATTTGCGCGGAGCAACACTGCTTCTTTTACTGCGCCGACTAGATTTTTTATATCAAACGATGGTACCGATATATACTTTTCTGACTTTGCATCAGGCGCCATGTCTAGATATGGATTAACAAAAGCATGGGATATAAGCGCAATGTTCTTTAAGTCATCTGTTACCTCTGCTCTGAGCGTTAACTCGAATGGATTTTGTTTTTCTCGCGATGGTCTTTCGTTATACTATATAAGTGGTACTACTTTTTTTAGAAAGGCTTTATCTACGCCATGGGACATTACTACTCTTGCGACAACTGCAACTTCATTTGCTGATTCTACATATTTAGGGACATCAAATACGCTTACTGGAGTATACATCGATCAAACTGGTGAATACTTATATGGAGTTACTGCGGCTACTGCCAGAATCTACAAGTATAAAATGTCGGTTCCTTGGGATATTACAACTGCATCATTCTATTCACACGCATATGTTGAAGACAATTCGCCAGATCCTTTAAGCGGACTTTTTATGCATCCTAGAGGCGACTTTCTTTTTCTTACCGATCAAACAAACGACTCGTTGTATAAGTTTGTTTTGAATGGCGGCTAACTGACGTCACACCCGCAGCATTAGGTGTCTTACAGGTTAGAAAGGTTAAATTAATGCTTACAAATAGTAATTTCATTGGCCAGTATGGTCAAGTTACCACTGAATGGTCTGGTGGTATCATAGATATGCGCACACATCACGCATCAAAAACAGAAAATAGGATTCCTAATTATGCAGGAGTGAGCGGGGCTGTAGATGAAAACGGTTTTCTTATCGGTACATATACAGGAAAGATCTTAGAACTAGGGCTTGTTGACAATTCACCAACCAATATGTACGTGACCAACGACGGCACGAAAATGTATTTAGCAGGAAGCAATAACTCTAGAATTTACCAATATACGCTGTCGACCCCATTCGACATAAGCACAGCTCAATCTATATCGAATGCATCAGCTGGTGCAGGTGTCAGCGGTATATACATTAAATCAGATGGAACTAAGATGTTTGTAGTCAATCCCGGCACAGACGTTGTAAATTCGTATACGTTTGGTGTTCCCTGGGATATTACCACTATTGTTAACGATAACAAGACGTATTCAATAGGTGCTTTAGATACATTGCCATATGGTATTACTGTGCATCCAGATGGCACAAAATTTTGGACAGCTGGATCATCTGGCATTCGTGAGTTTATCATGTCAACGCCGTGGGATTTAGCAACGACAAGCTATTCTAAGGTTGCAACAATACCGCAAGATACATCTCCAAGAAGCGTCATATGGAATTCAACTGGTACAGTCTTTATGGTTTTAGGCAATACAAATGACATTATCTATGCGTATAGTGTTCCAACGGCGTGGGATATAACAAACAGAGTGCTTATATCGAACACTGGTACTATGAACAATATGTTAACTAACCAAACGTCAACTAATCCAACAGGATTTTATTTTGTGCCAGGAACAAAAAACTTTTACGTTAGTGATGCATCAAGAAGGGCTATGTTTTGGTTTACGTCTAATGCGGTTGATCAATTGGGGAATGGCGTTAATGGCGGCCGTTTAAGTTTTTCTGAAAGTCTTATATTGTCAGGGTTTGCTACACCCCGCACTGTGCAATTTAAGCCGGATGGAACAGCATTTTATGTTTCGGATAACACGACTAACGTGATTCGCGAATACTCGTGCAATGCACCTTGGACAATAACAGACGCAACCGTTGCCCAAACAGTACCCATTCAGATTAAAGGGACATCAACCCAGTTTGCATCTGCTACTAGGTTTCATTTTTCAAACGATGGAACAGATGTATTTTTCTCGGATTTTACGACCGGAGCCATGTCTAGATATGGTTTAAGAAGAGCATGGGACATATCGACAACATACTTCAAGTCAACTGCACCATCAGCAATTGCTACTAGTAGTAACGGATTTTGTTTTTCTCGTGATGGCCTTTCGCTATACTACATAAGTGGAGTCACGTTTTTTAGAAAAACAATGACGAATCCCTGGGACATTACTACTCTTTCAGCAGCGACTTCATTTGCTGACTCGACATATTTAGGCGCAAATACGTTGACAGGTGTGTGGGTAAGCCAGAAAGGAGAATATCTATACGGTATGACTGCAGCTACTGCGAGAATCTATAAGTACAAAATGACGACTCCTCATAATTTGACTACAGCTACCTTTTACTCTCACGGTTATATAGAAGATATATCTCCGGATCCTTTGAGCGGTCTCTTTATGCATCCTTATGGAGATTTGTTATTCGTAACGGATCAAACCAACGATAGACTTTACAAGTTCTCTTTGAATGGAGGTTAAAATGCTTTACTATAATAACGACAGTGTTATTCCAAATTCTAGACCGACAAGAATTAGGTTAGATAATGGTTTAACTATAACAAATCCAGATGATCAGACGCTATTAGATAACGGCTGGAAAATAGCTCCTGCTGTGCCTAACATTAACTATCCAGATAGAATTGAGTGGAATGGATCGGAATGGATTGTTGTTTCGCCAACGCAAGCTGATATAGATGCTAAGTGGGAGTCGGTAAAAGAAACGTGTAAAATAAAGCTAGCTAAAACCGACTATAAAGTGATTAAAGCGATTGAAGCATCTGCCGTTAATGGTACCAACATCAACGATGAGCTCAATATTAATGTTGTGATGTACCGGCAAGCACTTAGAGACATATACAATAACGTTAATAACATAGACCCTTTCTTTGTGCAATGGCCGGTTTTAGAAGAGTCCCTAAGCATTAGTTAATGTACTATTTGTGCAAACCAATAAATACTCCATAAAGAGGAGATTCACATGGCACAACC